>OAUA01000107.1_pt1 | contig 66003 bp, 42 predicted proteins | sample 1495081 | NCBI WGS metagenome assembly OAUA01 (sample SAMEA2579993, study PRJEB22360) | human gut metagenome | biome: human gut; feature: human-associated habitat; material: faeces | place: Denmark | collected 2008/2010
GGCGGCAGCCGATACAGCTTCGGCCTGTCACTATCTGAGGAATTATGCCGCTTTTCTTGCCAACAGCCATGAATATACCAAGTCCAATGAACTGCTTCACCGGGTTAGACGGCTGATGCCTATGACCGACAACTATCCCATTCTGCAGGTAATCTTTGCTGAAAACTTCCTGAACCTTCATCAGTTGGATTCTGCCCGTTACTATTGGGAGCAGGCGTGGAACAATGAATTGAAGCAGGAAGAAAAGAGAGCCGAGGGCTTTTCTGTACGCAGTGCGCTGGCACAGTTGAAAACAATTCTGGACTATACTTCCGGGGCACCTTTGGACATTGTCACTTTCGGTAGGTTTGCTGATTCTGTCAGGAATGAGATGAGGGACCAGAATAGCGTGATAGAGCAACAGCTGGTGACCAGGAACAAGCTTCAACAGTTGAACTATGAGTTGATAATCAAACGGCAGAAGACACGGATGTATTCGATGCTGGTTGTTGTTGTGTTTGTCGGGGTACTTGTTTCCCTTACCTTTTATATCCGTAACAGACGGAAGCGCCTTGCCGAAGCCGAGGAACGTATTGATGCACTGACCCGCCTGCTGGAAGATGCCCAGAAGGTATCGGACAATCAGGAAGAGAATAGCGGTGCTTTCTTCAAGAAGCTGCTTCTTCAGCAGCTGGGTATCATACGGCTTGTTGCCAATACGCCTACCTCACAGAACCAGGCGTTGCTGAAACTTATTTCGGGCATCGGCAATAAGGAGATTCCGGTGGAAGGACTTCTTGCCTGGGCAGACCTTTATCCGGTAATTGATAAACTATACGATGGCTTTTATTCCCGCATGATGGAAAAGTTCGGACAGGTATTGTCTGATAAGGAAGTGCAGATATGCTGTCTGCTCTGTGCCGGTTTCTCCACGAAAGAAATCGGTGTGGTCACCCAACAGACAAGTGCAACCATCTACGTGCGTAAGACTTCCATCCGAAAGAAGATAAATGCAGGCGAAAAACAGGATATTGTGGAGTGCATAAGAGGCATTTAGACCGGAAGAGGCCGGATTAAGACTTTTATAATATGTCATTGTTGATAATCAGTGCTTTATGTGCTAAGTATTAAGACTTTTAATAGTGCGATTTAGTAGGAGTTAAGAGACTTCTTGCCTTAACTTTGCATCAAATCAAAAAACAGAAAGTCTTATGAAAAGTACATTCAGAACAATGGCAATCGCAGCGTGTTTCGCACTTGTATCTCTTACTTCATGTTACTTCCCCGGAAGCGACCAGTATAAAATAAAGTCGGCAACTAAGGAATATGTTAAGTCGCAGTTAGGCGAAGGTGAGAAATTCCGTTACGGATACCTGGAGCGTAAATGTGGTCGTAACGTAGACGGCAAATTTTGCAAGTATGCCGAAGTGCACTATGAGGTAATAAGCGCGTCGGGCGAAACTTCAGAGAAAATGCTCTTTCTGCTGATGTCGGAACATTGCGATTCCGTATTGGATATCTCGGAGGAGAGAGACAAGGAGTGGACCAATAAAGAAACTCTTTCGTCAGAAGAGATAAAGGCAATCATCGAGTCAGCTTTAAAAGACAAACTCTAAACACCGGCATTTATGAAAAAGATTCTTGTTATAGCTATCGTATGCCTGTTGGGTAGCTTTGCCGCAGCGGCACAAACAGTGAAAGTAAACGGTACAATTGTAGATGAACAGAACCGTCCGGTGGAATTTGTCAATGTAGCCCTGATTTCCTTGCCCGACTCTTCATTCGTTACGGAAAGCACCACTGATGGCAAAGGTAAATTTGCTTTGAGAGCCACTGCCGGTTCGGATTTCCTGTTAAGACTCTCTTATATCGGTTACGTCGGCGAACAGATTGTCATCAGGACTCCCCAAGGCACTGTGCAGATGGGAGACATTATCTTGAAAGAACAGTCGGTAGCACTGGACGAGGTGGTAATATCGGGCAGCAATATCACGCAGAAGGTAGACCGCATGGTTGTAGTACCCACCGCTACTGCCATGAAGAATTCCTATAATCCCTACGACCTGATGCTGAACCTTGCCATTCCGCACTTGAAGGTGGATGCTCTTGGTAAAGGCCTGGAAGCCAATGGCGGCAGCGTACAGACACGTATCAACGGTATTGTGGCTACCTCCACCGAAGTGGCAGCCCTCCTGCCCAAGGAGATTGTAAGAATAGAATTCATCGAAAATCCGGGAGAGCGCTATGGCGACAGCAGCCTGGGCGCTGTGGTGGACATCATTGTCCGCCGCCGCGAAACGGGTGGACTGGTCAATATACAAGCCACTAATGCTCCCCACATGTTGTTTAGCGAGGACAATGTGGTGGCAAAGTTCAATCATAACAAGTCACAATGGGGATTGTTCTATAACTTGTCTGCCCGTAACTTCAAAAAAACATATACGGATATAGACGAGACATATGTGTTGGAAAATAAGACGATACATCGTGTGCAGGAGGGGCTTCACGACCAAAACAAGCACTTTACCCACAATATCGACCTCTCTTACAATCTGACGGAGCAGGATAAGTACGTATTCAACGTCGTGTTCCGCAACAGTGTCTATGATGCCCCTTGCCTGAACCAGTCGAACAAGTTGTATGATGCTGCGGATGCCGATAACTATATCTTCTCCAGACTGAAGAACAAGCAGTCCAGCTACACTCCTTCGCTCGACCTTTATTACCAGCGTACATTACCGAAGAATCAGATGCTTACGATGAGCGTGACCGGTACGCTGATGCACACCGACAATAATAGGCTCTACCACGAATATACGCCTCAAGCCGAAGACCTGGCGATGATTGAAACAGATGTGACGGGGAATAAGCGTTCCATTATCGGTGAAGCCATCTACGACAAGCGTTTCAAGTTCCTCGTATTCAGCGCCGGATTGCGCCACTACCAGATGTATGCCAGGAACGAGTATGCAGGCTCTTCACCCGTCGTATCGGAAATGAACCAGGCAAAGACAGCGGCGTTTGCCGAGGTGCAGGGTAATATCAGGAAAGTGAGCTATGGTGTGAGTGCCGGACTGACCCGCTCTTATTTCAAGGAAGGAGGGGAGGAACATACCTACTATACCTTTACTCCCACTGTCCGTCTGAACTTCTCTCCGCACAAGAACGGCAACATCAACTATCGGTTCAATGTCGAACCCAAGATTCCTTCGCTCAGTGCATTGACCAATGTGGAGCAGGCGATAGATACCATCCAGATAGTACGCGGTAACCCGGCATTGGAGACTTACAGCGTTTTCAACAATACGTTGAACTATTCCTATATGAAGAAGAAGTTCGTCTTCATGCTGAATGTGACACATGGCTATCACAAGAATATCATCATGGAGAGTGTGTTTGCCGAGGGAGACAAGTTGGTTTCGATGAACGAGAACCAGCGTTCTGCACAGTTTCTGCGCTTTGGCCCTTCTTTCACATTCCGCGGACTGAACATTGGTAGTCTGAAGAATTTCCTGACGCTGAGTATAGATGGTGGATTTACACGTTACTGGTCTAACGGCAATACCTATACCCATACGTATAATGATTTCTATTACAACCTGGGTGCCGTGTTCAATTATAAGCAGTTCTCTCTGTTGGGACAATTCAGTAAAAGGGCGAACGAGCTGATGGGCGAAACGATTTATAAGGGTGAAAACCAGGCTGCTGTTTTAGCCACTTATACCCACAAGCGGCTGCAATTAGGAGCAGGGATGATGTTCCCGTTCACCAACAACTACAAGACGGGCAAGGAACGGGTGAGCAAAGTGGCGCCCTATACCTCGTGGAGTCATGCGAAAGAAATAGGACAGATGGCGGTTATCAAGCTGAGTTATAACTTCGAGTTTGGTAAGCGTTACAAATCATCCGGCAGACGCATCAATAACAGCGACAATGAATCGGGCATTCTGAATATAGATAAATGACAACTGTTCCCGTGCTTCGGAGGTGTGGGGTGATAAAAGAACGAAGGGCTTCCTCGCGGGAGTCCTTCGTTCTTTTTGCAGGTAATTATTTGAGAGAGAATTTAGTTTAGGTTTATAGTCATCAATCTGAGAATCTATGTTTTCTATGTTAGAGTTTATACAGTCCTTTCTTGGGATAGTCCAGTTCCGGATTACCCTTGTAGCCTACACTGCCGCTTCCGCTGGTGCGTACTTTCAGGAAATCTGTGGCATGGCACTTGATGTCGCCTGAACCGGCAACACTGGCAGATGCTTTCTTGGCAACGAAATCGGAAGCAAGCAAATCACCCGAACCTGCCACGCTGTATTCAGCTTCTTGGGTACTGCCGCTCAGGATGGCGGTACCCGAACCGGCAACGGATGCTCTGGTGAAGTTGGCGGTTACGTTATTCAGCTTCATGTCACCTGAACCTGCAACGGATACTTGGAGGTCATTGCAAGTGATGTTGCTGCTATTGATGTCTCCCGAGCCTGCGATGGAAATATCGAGGTCTGTGCAGGAGATGTTGTTTCCACTGATGTCACCCGAACCAGCCACAGAGATTTTGATGTCATCCGTCTTCAGTCCGTTTTTCAGTTCCACGTCTCCCGAACCTGCCACGGCAATGCCGTTCAGCTTTTCTGCGGACACACGTACTTCCAGTTTATTATAGGATACGCTGACGTTCTTCTTGAAGCCGATGTAGAGGGTATTGTCCTTGACACGGATATCCAGTAAGTCTACAATGTTGTCCGAGGTGTATACTTCCACTGTCGGTTTGCCGGACTTCTGCGTGTAGGTCACGTCGGGGCTGCCGGCTACACTCAGCTTGGTGAAGTTGTCCACTTTTATGTCTTTGGTTACATAATTCTTGCTTGCCTTGACCGTCTTGCTGCCGAAGCCTCCGGAACGGTATGTGTGTTGTTGTGAACAAGCGGTTGTACTGAATGCCAATAAGGCGATTGCGATAAATGTTGTTAGAGCTTTCATATTCTTTTGTTTTTTGTGATTCAGTATTTATTAGTTAGACGTGATCTGCCTTGAAAAAGTTGCATATAAAAATGCTTTTTTCAAAGGACGCTCGGTCATCATACTTTAATCAATTATTGTGCCATAAGTGTAAAATGTTGATTATTAAAGGATAGTCGCTTTTGTGTAGTGTTCATTATCGGACACTCCGTCCGCTTTTGTCAGGTATTTGCTTGCGTTTTTGGACGATTCTTTGTTCATTTGCAAAGCCTCTTCCCGCCCCTTTCCTATGGGAGAGGCTTTGATTTATGACAGTAAACCGCATTATAGAAGATAAAGAGCTTGGTCCTTTGTTTGTCCGGGTCAATGCCCGGGCACGGCGCCTCACTTTCCGTACAAAGGAGGACGGAATTTACGTGACTGTGCCTCCCCGGACTTCCCTTGCCGAGATAGAGAATGCCATCGAGCAGCTTCGTCCGCGTCTGAAGGCTGCCATACAGAAGCAGGTCAGAAAGCTGATTGATTTGGATTACCGCATTGATACGGAGTTCTTTAAACTGACATTGGTCAGCGGACAACGGGAACGGTTCTTGTCCCGTTCGGAATTGGGGGAAATGCAGATAATCTGTCCTCCTGATGCCGATTTCTCGGATGAGAAGCTGCAGGCTTGGCTGCGCAATGTAATTGAGGAAGCTTTACGGCGAAATGCGAAAATTGTTCTTCCGCCCCGTCTGTATATGCTTTCCATGCAGCACAACCTTCCTTACAAGAGTGTGAAGATAAATTCCAGCAGCGGGCGTTGGGGAAGCTGTTCGGCACAAGGCAATATCAACCTTTCCTATTATCTGGTACTTCTTCCCAAGCATCTGATAGACTACGTGCTACTGCACGAACTGGCACATACCCGCGAGATGAATCACGGGGAGCGTTTCTGGGATTTGCTCGACCGGATGACTGATGGAAAGGCACAAGCATTGAGAGCGGAGCTTCGGAAATATCAAACGAAAATAAATGGTTAGAGATTAGTATGGACGGTAAGTAGTTCCTTGTTTTACAGACAGTGATACTGCAAAACTACTGCATACCTCTTGCACTGTCACTGCACTCCTTTTGCAGTGCTGCTGCAACACCTTTGCAGTGACACTGCAACTGTTTTGCAGTAACGCTGCAAAAGGAGTGCAGTATCGCTGCAGTGTCACTGCAGGAGTTGTGTAATGTCTTTGCAGTAGCACTGCAAAAGTTATGTGATGTCTTTGTAGTGGCTGTTGGTAAGCCAGGAAAAAGCTTGTTGACTCCGAAATATGAGAGCAAAATGCTTCACAACTTTTTATCCCTAATTTTTTGCCAGCTGCTTCACCTCTTCCCCTTCCTTCTCGAACCGGTATTCGCCCCCTTTTTCGCTTAGCTCAAATAAGGAAAGCTTTTCAGTTGCATTGTTTACAATCATGAGTGCGTTTTGCTCGGCAAAGCGTTTCACTTCGATGGTGAAAGGTTCTTCTGCAATGGTGCGGTTCACCAGCAGGCTGTCGTTGATGAATATGGAAGTGGAATCTCCGGCAAATCCTTTCGTCAGTGTGATGGTGTATGTCTCGATGAAGTTGCGTTCTCCTTCTTTCCGTTGTTGCAGCCTCATGCTCATGTAGACAAAGATGACAACTACAAAAATCACGGCGAAAGCAAGGATGCCGTTGCCTATCATAAACTGCTTGTTGGTATTCAGTCGGTGTGCCATGGATAAAAAGTTTTTTTAAGAATGGTACAAATGTAATGAATAAATTTGAACCGACTGGTTTTTTACTTGCTGTATTCGCTCGGCGTCGCCCCGAATTGTTTCTTGAAGCTGGTCGAGAAATGGGACAGTGTACTGAATCCCGTCATGTCCGCTATCTCTGAGATGGTATATTTCCCTTCCTTTATCAATTTGGCGGCACGGTTCAGCTTGTAGGTCTTGAAGAATACGCTGGGGTTCTCACCCGTCAGCCCCTTTACCTTGTAATAGAATTTGGTGCGGGAGATTTTCAGCAGCTCGGTCATGCGCGCCACGTCCAGTTCCGGATTGGAGAGTTCGTTTTCCATCAGGTGGTAAAGTTCGGTCATGAAGGTGTTGTCTTGCGGGGAGAGCACGTTCTCCTCAATCTCATCCGTTTGGGTGGAACGGCTCAGGAGACTGCGCACTTTCTCACGGTTCTTCAGCTGGGATTTGATAAGCGCCAGCAGGTAGTTGGGCTCGAAAGGTTTCGTTACGTAGGCATCTGCACCGGTATTCAGACCTTCCACCTGGTTCTCTACAGTAGCTTTGGCTGTTACCAGTATCACGGGGATGTGGCATAGTTGCAAGTCTTCCTTTATCTGTCGGCAGAGGTCGTAACCGTTTCTTCCGGGCATCACTACATCGCTCAGTACGAGGTCGGGAGCTTCTTCGCTCATGGCTTTGAAGGCGCTGTCGGCATCGAAGCGGCAGACAACTTTGTAGACGGGAGAAAGCAGGGCCTTCAGGTAGTGGGCCACTTCCGTATCATCGTCTACCACCAGCAGGGTTTGCTTTTGTTGCCGGATGCTCTCTGTGTTTTCCAGTTGATACTGTTCTTCCGTTTGTATCGGAAACGCCTTGTTCTGTTCTTCTTCGGGGAGGGTACATTCTTCGGGGGTATAGGAGAGGTCATTCACCGGCAGCAGCAGGGTGAAGACGGCTCCGCTTCCTTCGGTACGGTTACCGGCTTTCAGATAGCCGTGATGCAGCAGCGCCAGGCTGCGGGCATAGTACAAGCCGATGCCGGTTCCCCAGTTATAGGTGCCTTTGGATTGATTGTCCAGTTGGTAGTAGCGTTCGAATACCTTCTCCAACTGTTCCTCGGGGATTCCGTTCCCGCTGTCGGCCACGGCAACTTTGACGTATTGCGTGTCGATGTCTTTGTCGGTCAGCGTAAAGAGACGCGCAGCCTCTTCGCGGGTAATGACGTCGAAGCACAGTTCCACTTTCCCACCGTTCGGAGTGAACTTCAAGGCGTTTGAAAGCAGGTTTCCTACAATCTTGTCCAGCTTGTCCACGTCCAGCCACATGAGGAAAGTATCCTCCAGGCCATAAGTGTTCAGTGCGATGCCTTTCTCGTTGGCGTTGATGCGGAAAATATCTACAAAGCGTTGCAGTTGCGAGATGATGTCAGTCCGTTTCACTCGCAGCTTCAGGGTGTCATTCTCCAGTTTGTTGAAGTCCATCAGCTGGTTCACCAGACGGAGCATGCGCCCCACACTGCGTTGTACGATGTAAAGCAGTTGTTTGTTTTCTCCCTCTATTTTGGGACTTTCGCAAAGTTGTGTTACCGGACCCGAAATCATGGTGAGTGGGGTGCGGAACTCGTGCGAGATGTTGGCAAAGAAACTCATGTTCATGCGGTTCACCCGTTGTTCCTGGTCCTTCTCCAGTTTGGCGCGTCGGGCGGTTTCTTTTTCCTGCTTAATGCGTAGCCAGGCACGGATGAAGATACCGATGATGGCGGCGGCAATGAGCAGATAGGTGCACCATGCCCACCATGTTTGCCAAGGGGCGGGCTTTACGATGACGCGTATGGAATTTTCCCTTTCTACAATGCTCTTGTCGTTATTGGTTATTTTAACTTTGAAGGTGTAGGTACCGGCAGGCAGATTGGCATAGTAGGCCTCGCGGTTGTTGCGGGCATCAATCCAATATTTGTCGAAACCGTCCATCTTGTAATAATAATGTACGCGTTCGTATTCGCAGTAGTCCAGTGCGGCAAAGGAGATGCTGAAACCATTCTGATTGTGGTCCAGGCAGATGTCCGGTCGGTAGGAAAGGTGCTTGTCTACACTTTTGCTGTCTTGTGGGCGTGCCAACCGGTTGTGTATCTTCAAATCCTCGAAGAGCAGTGGAATTTCCCGTTTGGTACTTACGTCCATAGGGTTGAAGAAAGTCAGCCCGTGCGTACCGCCAAAAACCAGTGTCCCGTCGGGCAGGCGGCATGAAGAACGGTCGTAAAACTGATTGCCGCCTATGCCGTCGGCGGCATAGTAGTTGGTAAATTTCCCTACGGTGCGGTCATATTTGCCCAGCCCGTATTGTGTGCCTGCCCATATATTGCCTTGTGCATCTTCCTCAATGCAAGAGATGTCCCGGCAGGGTGTACCCTCTATGGTCTCGATTTTTCCGGTGGCGGCAGAATAGTGCAGCAGTCCGTTGCTGACGGTTCCAATCCATACATCTCCACGACTGTCTTCGAAGATGTCGGTAGGGATGAATACTGAACGTTGGATACAAGCTTGCCAGTCGGTGTTCTCGAATGGTACTTCAGCGCTTTCCCAATTGTCGGGATTGATTTGCATGACTGGGGTCATGAAGGCAGTGGCCCACATCTTTCCGTTGTTGAGTGGAAGGAGTCCGGGTATGAAGGTTCCCGTCCAGGAAAATACTTTTGTTTGGACAAATTCTTTTTCTTCACGCTTTTTGGCGTAAAGTTTGGGGCTGTGTGTACCCACCCAAATTGTTCCACGGCTATCTTGTGCAAACGACAGTGGTAGGAAGATGTCATGAATAGCCTCTGTCTTCAATATGCCGTTTTTATAGCTGCATTTCATCACCTTGCTCGCATAGAGGGCCGCCAGCCAGATGTAGCCCTCATCATCTACGAATACGCGTGTGATGTCCGGTTTGTCGGTAGCGCTTTTTCCCGGAAGTCCAGCCGAGTCCACTTCTTTCACTGCGTGGCTGTCCATGTTGTAAACGTACAGCCCGTCTATCATGGTGGCCATCCAGAGATTTCGCTCCTTGTCCACTGCCACGGACAGCACTGACTTCCGGTTCAGGTATGAACTGAGATGGTTGTTGGTGTTGAAACGTTCTTTGTAGTTATAGCGCACGACATACCCTTGGTCTACAGAGCCTATCCATAGGTTTTTCTGTGAGTCGGTAAACATGGTGCTTATCTTGAAGTGAGGCACTTCGAAGGGAAAACCGTTTTCGCTCTGATGTATCACGTATCCTTCCACGTAGTTGTAGAGAAACATTCCTTGTTGGTCGGTATTCAGCAACAAGCTGTTGCTGCCGTAAGGGTGGATGTAATTGACGTTGGCATGCAGCAGCGGATGGCTCCGGAGGGCTTGGGGTGTTTCCTTGAACTTGTGCGTATGTGTGTCGAACAATGTTATCTGGCGGTTTCCCGCCAGCCATAGGATTCCGTTAGCCTGCATGAAGAAGTAGGTGGGAGAAAAGCCCTGCATTGGAATGGAGTCTTCCAGTGCCAGTGTGGAGGAGTTGTAGCGGCGCAGAGACAGCGGGGTCACTGCCCACAGTTTGTTGCTCTGGTCTATGAAGCAGCGGTTGTTGAAGGTATAGTTCGGGTCGAATATCTTGATGGGTACGTCAAATTTATGTGTTTGCGGATTATATACGGCAAGGTTGTGCATCATGTTCAGAAAAATCTTTCCGTCTTTGTTTTCAAGTATCTGGATGCCGTTCTTGTTGGGGAAGTCCAGTGGGATATTTTGGAAATTATCTTTGTCCGTGTATAGGCTGGTTCCATTTACGGTGACTACCCACAACCGGCCTTGTGAATCGCGGAAGAGGTCGTTGATTTGATTATCGGGTATATCCAGTGAGTCATCCGTACAGTAATACTGATGATATTCATGTACATTATATTTGTTCACCCCTCGTGAAGTTCCTATCCAAATGTGTCCTTGTGCATCTTCGGCAAAGGCGGTGACCTTCTGGTTGGAGAGGTCATTGGTGATGACCGGGCTTTCGATGCTGCCTTCCGGTGCGGTCTTTGTGTCCGACGGGTTGCATGCGGTGATTAAACACAATAGAAGTAGGTATTTAATGTATTTCATAATATATAGTGTAGACTAAAAGCATTGGCATGTCATCCATTTGTTTTGTTCAACGAATCTCTGCATTACGATGCGAAAATACTCATAAAAATTGAGAGAGAGACTGCCGGAGAGCATGTTTTGAACAAATCTGCAAACATTTGAACATTGGAGAAAGCTGTTTTGAACATCGGGGAAAGCCGTTTGGATAACGTAGAAAATCCTTCTGGGGAGAATGTGCTAATATTGCAATCATAAAAACATAAAACTAATACATAATATGAAAAAGCAATTCTTGTCAGTGTTAGCATTCACCGCCATCCTACTTTCCTCGTGCGGAGGGACAGCTAAAATAGAGAAAGCATCTGCTTGTGGGCAGGAGGGGGAGATTACGGCTTTTTTTGCAACCCCCCTTGCCGCGGCCCAGCAGACAATTCGGCAACCGCCATTGCCGAGACCGAATCAGGAAAAGTAGCCGGATATGTGGAAAATGGTATCTATATATATAAAGGTATCCCATATGCCAAAGCCGAACGTTTTATGCCGCCCGTGGCCGCTGATAAATGGGAAGGCGTCCGCAGCAGCCGTGCCTATGGCCCTACTTGTCCGCAAGGCAAGCGCATGGGATGGTACAGCGACGAACAGGCGTTTGCCTTCAACTGGGATGACGGTTATCCTGACGAGAATTGTCTGCGGGTGAATATCTGGACACCGGGACTGAAAGACGGGAAGAAACGCCCCGTCATGGTGTGGCTGCATGGTGGAGGTTGTTCCGCCGGCAGTGGTCAGGAGCTTCCCTCGTATGACGGAACAAATCTGGCAAAGAAAGGGGATGCAGTGGTTGTGACGCTGAATCATCGTCTCAACGTCCTGGGTTTTCTCGACCTTTCCGCCTATGGCGATAAATATGCAAAATCGGGCAATGCCGGACTGCTTGACTTGGTGGCGGCACTGCAATGGGTGAATAAGAATATAGAATCTTTTGGCGGAGATGCCCGGAATGTTACCATTTTCGGTCAGTCCGGTGGGGGAGGCAAGGTCTCTACGTTGCTTGCCACACCGTCGGCGAGAGGCTTGTTCCATAAAGCCATTGTACAAAGCGGATCTATGCTTCGTACGATGGAGCAAAAGTATTCTCGTCGCATTGGCAGTGCGGTTATGGAGGAGCTGGGACTGAATGCTTCGCAGATAGATGAATTACAGAAAGTACCTTACGACAAATTGCTTGCCGCAGGCGAAAAGGCCGTTGCCAAAATGCGTGTAGAGGCTGATAAAGAAGGAGTGGCTTCTTTTATCTTTGGCTGGGCTCCCACGGTAGATGGCGATGTGCTGCCAGCACAGCCTTTCGACCCTCAGGCTCCGGTGCAAAGCAAGGACATTCCGGTGATGATAGGCACTACCCTGCACGAGTTTACCGCAAGCACTTACTTCCCGCCTTTGCGGAGCATGACGAAGGAGCAGGTTGTGGAGCAGATTAAAAAGAAATATGGTGAACGTACGGATGATTTTCTGAAAGCTTTTGAGCAGGCCTACCCCGGTTATCAGCCCAAGGACCTGGTGGATGTGGACTTCATTTTCCGCCCCGGCGCAGTGGAGCAGGCCAAACTGAAGTCGGCACAGCAAGGTGCACCGGTCTATATGTATATGTTTGCTTGGGAATCGCCCGTGATGGACGGAATACTCCGCAGCACGCATTGTATGGAGATTCCTTTTGTGTTCAACAATGTCGTGCGCCATGCTTCGATGACCGGAGGCGGAAAGGCGGCACAAGTGCTGGCGGACAAGATGAGCAGTGCGTGGCTGAACTTTGCCCGTACGGGGAATCCCAATACTGAAGGTTTGCCCGAGTGGGAACCTTATACAGCTGATAAGGGAGCAACGATGATTTTCGATAATGATTGTGGCATGAAGTACAATCATGACAAGGAACTGCTTGAGGTGGTGATGACCTTTCCGGTGCGTGGATTCTGACATTTTTTTAAGAGCCCTTTTTATTATTAACATAAATCTAATATTTAATCAAATGAAACAAAATCTGAAACAAACAGCTCGGGAGAGATTTGCGGCTATGACACTCTTCCTATTGATTTGTCTCCCTTTCAGTCTGGTACAAGCTCAGACGGTGAAGGTGAATGGTAGAGTTACTGATGACCTGAACGAACCGATGATTGGCGTGAGTATCGTTGAGAAAGGTACTGCCAACGGTTGTATTACCGACATTGATGGTAACTATACTCTGAATGTGAAGCAAGGGGCTACCCTTGTGTATTCTTATATCGGCTATGTCGCTCTTGAACGGAAAGCCGTAGCGGGAGTAATGAACATCATCTTAAAAGAAGACGCTCAGGCATTGGACGAAGTAGTTGTAGTGGGATATGGTGTACAGAAGAAAAGTTCAGTGACGGGTGCCATCTCGCAGGTGAAGTCCGAGGATATCCAGAATCGTTCTATAACCCGTGCCGAAGAAGCCTTACAAGGCAAGACGGCCGGGGTACAGCTGGTGTCTACTACTTCTCAGCCGGGTTCATCACCTACTATCCGTATCCGTGGTTTCTCTTCCAATGGAACATCTGACCCCTTGTATGTAGTGGATGGACTTATCGTCAACGATTTAAGCTCTATCGACCCTAATAATATCAAGAGTATGGAGGTATTGAAGGATGCCGCTTCGGCAGCCATCTATGGTGCCCAGGCTGGTAATGGTGTTGTATTGATTACGACCAAAAGTGGAAGTCAGGGTACTAGTAGTATCTCTTACGATTTCCAGTATTCTATCAACAGCCTAGCACGTCGTCCTGAATTGTTGAATTCTCAGGAGTACCTTACACAGATGAAGGAAGCTGACCCTACTTTTACTGACGTTAATATTCGAGAGTTGATAAGCAATGGTGTATGGGATGGAGTGTCGTCAACAGATTGGTATGATGTGGCATTTAATGCTTCTCCTGCTTCCCGTCATACAGTCACCTTTCAAGGTGCCAATGACAAAGGCTCATATTTCTTGTCACTTAATAATTTGTATGATAATGGTATCATTCGTGAGGACCGTGATACCTACAAGCGCCTTTCTGTCATGCTGAATGCTGACTACAAGATCAAGCCTTGGCTGAAAGTGGGTACTACTGCCAATTATGCCAATTATACGAGCAAAGCCATCAGTGATGGTAGTGGTGGAACTTCTTATGTAAGTATGATAGCTACTGTTATGACCTTGGCTCCTTACATTGCTGATACTTATCCGGCTGACGCTTTGCCCACACAGATGCAAGCACAGATAGCTAATGGTTTTACACTTTTACAGAATGCCAATGGTGATTATTACAGCTGTTTGGGCACAATGGAACAAGTACATCCGATGGTGGCTATCCGTATGAACGACAAGAAGAATACGGGCAACAGCCTGATGGGTACCCTATATGCCAATTTTACTCCGATTAAGGATTTAGTGTTCACCACTCGTTTGGGTTATCGTATTGCCACGGATAATACTTACACTCACAACAATTTGTATTATGGTTCTGCCTCAGCTTCAAATAAAGACAGAAACGGCGTAACTCGCACCAGCTTATCTACTACTTATTACCAATGGGAGAACTTTGTCAACTATAATACCACCTTGTTGGATACACATAATATCTCTGCCATGTTGGGTATGTCTTATTCGCAGTCTGACCAGATTTATGTGTCTGCTGGTGTAGACAAGATAGCCAAAGATAACCTTTTGTATGCGGATGTGGACTGGCCGGCCGGCGATGCGGTAAAAAGTACCGGTGGACATAATTATATTTACCGCAAACTGTCTTACTTTGGTCGTGTGGGTTATGACTATAAGAACCGCTACATGGCTCAGTTTGCCATGCGTGCTGACGCTGCTGATGCTTCTGTATTGCCTCCGACGAATCGCTGGGGATACTTTCCTTCTGCTTCGGTGGGATGGACTATATCCAATGAAGACTTTTTTGCAGAGAACAATCACACTCCTATTACATTTCTGAAAGTGAGGAGCAGTTGGGGACAGAATGGTAGTACAAGTAATCTGAGTGGGTATAAATATTCTAATGCCTTGATTACGAATGCAGCTGGGTATCCTTTCAGCAATAGTAAAATAAATTATATGACATCTGCTCAGCCTTCCCAACTTTATAATCCTGATTTGAAGTGGGAAACTTCTGAGCAATTGAATATTGGTCTTGACCTTCGCGCTTTCAAGGACCGCTTTTCTTTGAGTATGGATTGGTATAAGAAGAAAACGAAAGATTTGATTGTATCTAACATTATTATTCCGTATGAGGCAGGAAATTCTGCTGCTCCTATGAATGCTGGTAATGTAGTAAATGAAGGTTTTGAGCTGGAAGCTTCTTGGCGCGATAATATTGGAGATTTTAGCTATTCGGTTTCAGGAAACATCGCTACGTTGAAGAATGAAGTTACTTACCTTGATCCACACGTTAGTGGTGGACGTATTGAAGGAAGTACTACAATGGCTTCCAATGGTTCATTCTCTGCTTTTGAGGAAGGTTTTCCGGTATGGTATTTCCGTGGTTATCAAGTAGACCATTTGAATGAAAACGGTGATCCCGTATTCAGAGATAATGATGGTAATGGTTCTATCAATGCCAATGACAAGGCTATGATTGGCAAACCAATGCCGGATTTTACTTATGGTCTTACGTTGACAGCCAGCTACAAAAACTTTGACTTGTCGGTATTTGGTAATGGTTCGGTAGGTAATGATGTGTTTATGTCCTACAGCTATAACCGGATTCTGTATTCGTTGAAAGAGATGTACGATCAGCGTTGGACGCCACAAAATCTTTCTGCCAAATATGCTCGTCCGCAACTGACGAATGCGGATAAATACGGTTTGTCTGATGCTTATGTTTTCGATGGCTCTTATTTCCGTATCAAGCAAATTCAGTTGGGATATACCTTCCCAAAACAATGGACAAAGAAAATCATGATAGACAACTTACGTGTCTATGCATCTTTGGATAACTTTTTCTTGTTTACCAAATATCCTGGACTCGATCCTGAAGTGTCTTCTACTACCACAAGTGGTATGGGGGTAGACTATGGTAACTATCCGACAACAAAAAAGGTAGTATTTGGATTATCGGTAACATTTTAATATATAACCTTTTGAATATTAATAAACTTATGAAAAGAGAAATATTATTGGGATTAATGGCAGGTGTGATCTCGTTTACATCTTGCGACGTTGACTTATTGGACATTCCACAGCAAGGTGTGACAAATGAAGAGGCTTTTTATAAAACTGACCAGGATTGTGAAGAGGCTATTGCTGCCGTTTATCGTTCGTGGCGTACGGCTTTCTCCGGAGGTCATAGAGGAGCTTCGCAATATGCCAACGGCTTTTTCGTGAAGAATCTTTTGGCAGATGATTTTAATACAGGAGGTTCACGATCAGACCAGACTTATGCACAGGAAATATTTGAAAGTGCAGCCATGCCTACTAATGGCTGGATAGAGACTTATTATAAGGATCTGTATACTACGATCTATTTATGTAACCTGGTGATAGAAAAATTCAATTCAGAGGACAGTGTCATTAAAGCTCGCAATATTGCTGAAGCTAAGTTCTATCGTGCGCTTTGCTATTTTGAACTGACTACTCTTTGGGGTAATCCTCCTTTGGTAGATAGGGTGTTGAAGAATTCGGAAGAATATAAAGTGTCTAATTCTACACGTGAAAAATTGTGGGAGTTTATTGAAACAGATTTGACGGAAGCTATTAATTCCGGTGTGCTTACTTCGAAAACTAGTGTGGATGATAAGGATGGATGTACCCGTGCTACTTTGGAAGCAGCCAAGACATTATTGGGCAAGTCTTACTTATACCAACAAAAATTTACTGATGCTAAAAGTCTGTTCAAGGATGTTATTGGTTCTGGTAAGTATGATTTGGAAGACGATATCAATATTTTCTATCATACAGCAGGAAATGGAAGTAAGGAATATGTATTGGAGTGTACCCGTCATTATGATACTGCTAATATGTATGCACAAGGTGGCTGGTATGGTATTTTGGCTAACTGGGCGTTTGGTTATGGGTTTATAGCAGGTCCGGAATCGTCCTCTCATTTTAGATTTAATGCAACCAGTGGCTATAGTTATTTCAATCCTACTAAATCGTTGTATGAGGCTTATGTAGCAGAAGAAGGAGTGGATGGGTATCGTGTAAGTAGCTGGATTCGTACCTTTGAACAAGTTGTAGGAATGAACATTGGTATAAATTCTACAGCAAATAGATATGGCAATGAGGGCTATTTCCGTTTGAAATGGTTGGCAAGCTTAGATGACGAAAATGTGTCATATTGGTGCGGTAATCAGAGCTGTACACCGGTTATTCGCTATGCTGATGTCTTGCTGATGATGGCAGAATGCTGTATTCAAACAAACGATCCTGATGCCGATATTTATCTGAATAAAGTACGTACAAGAGCTCAATTGCCTTCTAAGTCAAATGTTACGATGGATGACTTAAAGCTGGAACGTCGGTTAGAACTTGCTATGGAAGCAGTGCGTTTCCAAGACTTGATACGTTGGGGAGATGCACCTATTGTGTTGGCTGATAAAGGTAAGAAATTGCCAAACTTCCTTATAGTTCCTAAAGAAGGAAATGATTTGACTACTGCTAAAGGTATATATAATGCTCAGTATGATACTTCTGTATCTTATACAGAGAATGAAAGAGAATTGGCAGGTTGGACACCTAATCGTGATGAATTACTGCCATATCCGGAAAATGAGATTGAGGTAAATCCTAATATTGTTCAAAACCCGGGATATTGATGTGGATTGATGATATAGCCTCTCTCTTTTTGCTGGGGGGAGGCTGTCTCTAGTTTATATGAAAGTTGATTATGTAGTTTATAATGTATTATCTGTGTCAAGAGATTCTTAAATATATGATTATGAAGAAAGGTTTATTATTTATAGTTGTTCTATTTTCTTTTGTGGGAACATGGTCACAAGTTGTTTTCAAGAATGATGAGGTGACTGTATCTAAGCTGAAAGATAAAACATGGGTGTTTGAAACATGGGATTTTACTACTATGTATTTGTTGGAGGGTAATGATAAAGCTGCATTGATTGATGCGGGTACTCGTTGCGCTGATTTGGATAAGATTGTAGAGAGTATCACTAATAAACCTTATGATGTCATTATCACTCACGCACATCCGGATCATGCTGGGTGTATCGGCTATTTCGACGAGGTTTGGATGCATCGTAACGATAGTATACTTATCAAGGAACGAACAGTGAACTATACTGGTAAGGTACGTTATATGGAGGAAGGACAAGTATTTGATTTGGGAGGACGTAAACTGGAAGTTATGCTGATGGCAGGACATACACCGGGTTCTATTGTTCTTCTTGACCGTGAACAAGGAGATTGTTATTCGGGTGATGCTTTCGGCTCAGGAGAGGTATGGTTGCAATGTGTACCAATGTCTCCAATAGAAACTTTTTATCAATCTTGTTGTCGTATGGAGAAACTGATGACGGATGGAAGTATCAGTAGAATATGGTGTGGACATTATCCATATTTAAAGAATTATCTGTCTCTAAGCTATATTCAGACTATGAAAAAAATGTCCCGCCGGTTGGCTGATGGAGAACAAAATGGAGCCAGACCATACAATAATTTTGCAATTCCGCAACCCTCTACAACTCGTAGCATATCTGACGGTTTTTGCAAGATTGTTTATGATGTCAGAAACATTGTCATTAAAAGGAAAAGTATTGACTCGCATCATGCAATTATATTGGATCGTCTCCCCAAAGTAGAGCAAGAAGCATATATGTATCGTGATACTTGTACGCAGGTTGATGGCCGTTTTGCGGGCTTTTCTCCTTTTTTCCTTATATATCCGGATAAACGTTGTGACGTAACTCAAGCTGAATCCTTGATTAAGGAGATGGGGATGGATAGTATTCTACATAAATTTTCTGCATCGGTATGTGTTATGAATCCTTTGGGTAATACTTATGATATGGAAAAAGATTTGTCGGCTTTCCAAACTTTTTTTAAAGGTATGCGTGTTGTTAATAATCTAAAAGTTATAGGTATTGGACAAGGAGCAACTTTTGTGAACAAGGCCATAGCACGGAACGCTGAGGCTGTGGCTGGTATAGTTACTATTGGCGGTAATCCTGGCAAGTATGAACTAGATGATTGTCCTGTACCGACATTCGTTGCTGGTGCTAGAAGTAAACAGGTGACCAACTCTTATGTAAAACTTAATAAGGCTGTTAAGACTGCAGTAAAGGGCAACCTAACATTCTATGTCAATACAGATGAAGAACTGTTGCAAGTAGTTTCATCGAGCGATACAAGTGCATCGTTGAAAGAGACTTTTTTGGAAGCTTGGGTTCAAGTGTTGTCTAAAAACTATCGTTTTAATAATTATAAACATACATGGTATATGGGAGGTACTCCTGAAAAGTATGGAACTTATGAGCTTGAACCATATATCATGCCTGAAGAGTGGGGGATAACTCGGCGGGTTATGGAAACGAATTTGCTGGGTACTGGAACTTTTTTGTGGTATGAATTTCATCCTGAAGCAACATTGAAAGCGCCTAGAGGAACTGTACCTTTATTGCTCTTGCTGCATGGCAATGAGAATGATCCGCGTACACAAGCTGAGACCTCTGGTTTCATTGAACTCTGCGCAAAAGAAAATTTTGTAGTTGTGGAACTTGAATGGCAGGGTAGTAAAGATTATGCCCGGATGGGTATGGATGGTATTGAACAGGTTGTATATTATTTGTTGAAGACTTATCCTCAGCTTGATGCTTCACGTGTCTACACAGAAGGTTTGTCTGCTGGATCTGCCACTTCTACAGGATTAGGAATACGAAAATCATATCTGTTTGCTGCGGTAGGTGGCTTTTCGGCAGGTATATTGCCTGGAAGTTACCGGTTTGATTGTGATCGGCAATCTTTGTTGGGTGAAGCGATCCAAAAGAGTGGTGCAGTAGAAATGCCCTATTTTTCTGCAACAGGAACCAGTGATACTGTAGTACCATTTATAAATAAAGATAATTGGCAGAAGAATGCTTTTTTTGCTGCATGGCAAATATATCAGATTATGAATGGTATGTCGGTTACAGAACGTCCAGATTTTAGTAAGGACACTATTTTTGGTATTACTCTTGAGAATCGTGAAACAATTTGGACGAATAAAGGTATTTCGATGGAAACTGGTGTGTTGAGTAAAAATGGGGTACCTCTTATTCAGATGGTTGCGGTCAATGATTATGGACATTGGAATTTTAAACCTGCAGCAAAAATGATGTGGGATTATTTTATGCAATTCTCACGTGATCCACAAACGAAGGAGCTTATTTATCATGGAAGAAAATAATAAAGTTGATGTCTTGATATAATATATAGTGAAGCATTAGAGATGTTTTATAAAAATGATGCGAAATAGGTATCTTTTTTATTGAAACAACGGTCTTCCCTCCCACCTAACTTAGATTGCTTGTACGTGAATGTATGGGTGACGGCGATGAACGATGGTACGAAGCTAAACTAATAATTAAATTAATTTGTAAATGAAAAAATAAAGAATATGAACTTGAGGCGGTATATGTTATTTGCCGTACTGCTTCTGTATTGTCTCTCTTTCAGTTAGGCGCAAACCTAAGCCTTGAAAGTGGCAGGTATAGTGACGGACAACCTAAATGAACAGATGATTGGTGTAAGTATTCTGGAGAAAGGCACTACTAACGCTTGTATTACCAATATTGACGGTGATTACTTTTTGAATGTGAAGAATACTGGTAAGTTAATGGAACGTGAAGCTGTATAGTTATATGTTAAGGCTCCCAAGAGTGGTATGGGCAAGCCTGCCAAGGAGTTGAAGGCCTTCGGCAAAACTGCCTTGCTCCAGTCGGGCGAGAGCCAGGCACTGATTCTGACTTGGAACGTGATGGGCATGGCTTCCTTCAACGATAAAATCAATGCTTGGGAATTGGCAAAAGGTGAATACAAGTGGATGGTAGCTGCCTCCTTTGCAGACATACGTTGTATCGTCACCCAAAAGGTTGCCAAAGCACGAAAGGATAAGGCAAACGATGCAATGAAGTTGCTGTTGTCTTGAATGAGGTTAGAGCTAGCGGTAAGTATAAACTTTATGATGGAAATTATGAGGATATCTTGACCTACAAGGCTGAGTATAATTGTGAAAGTATGCTCGAAAGTAACCGTATTTTTGATGCAAGTAATTCCATGGATGAGTTCAGTTTCTTTGAGGTGATGAATCATTGGCGCACTGATAAGTTGGATATGTCTGGCTCTAACAATCAGTTTAATGGTACCGGATGGGGATTTATGGTTCCTCAGAAAAAGTTGTATGATGCATTTGTTCAGGAAGAGGGTGTAGATGGTTATCGGTTGAATCAGACAATGAAAACCTATGACCAAATTTCTCAATTAGGTGTCAAGGTTGCCAAAGGGCAGAGTTTGATTAATGAAGGTTATTTCATGTGGAAGCGTCGCTTCTCGAATGTAGAATCTCCTGCTGGGTTCTGGTGTTCATATAATAACTATCGTTGGATGCGTTATGCTGAAGTCTTGTTACTGGCGGCTGAAGCAAACCTGAAGGATGGCAATCAATCTGAAGCTGATGCTTGCTTGAATGAGGTGCGTCAGCGTGCAAGATTGGATGCCAAGACAGCTACCCTGGATGCCATTAAATTGGAAAAGAGACTGGAACTCTGTTCTGAATATACCCGTTATCAGGATATTATCCGTTGGAAAGATGCGGAGGCTTTGCTTAAGGATCAGGGTGAAAGAACACCTATCTTGTCAAATAAGGCAGGAAAAGATGAGCCGGATAATGTAGCGGTAGAATACATTCAGTATAACAAGGATAAAACGCGTTATGGTTTCAAGGAAAGACATTATTTGTTGCCTATTCCGGCAAAGGAAATCCGCTTGAATCCGAATATGGAACAAAATGCAGGTTGGTAAAGCGCATAAAGAATCAAAATCTAACTTCGTCATCTGATGCAGATAGACAAAATTAGATTTTTCTAACTGATTAATTGTTTGTAGAAGAAGTCCCCCGTGGAAATCATCTAATTGTACGGGGGCTTCTTTTGTGGCTTTTTAAATATAATATATATGAGAAGATTGTCAATTACTTTATTTTCACTCTGTCTGGCATCTGCCTTGACTGCACAGACGACCGGTTCGAATCAGTCAGTCAGACTGCGTGCCGATAATATCGACGAAGTAGTCAGTGCCATGACCCTCGAAGAGAAGGTACACCTCGTTATCGGTTGTGGAATGTCGATGGGAAGTGATACCAAGTTTCCCGGAACAGCGGGACGTACTTACGACATTCCCCGACTGGGTATCCCTTCCGCCTATCTTGCCGACGGACCGCACCGGTTGGCGATGGCTGCCAAGCGGGAATTCGACAGCCGTACTTATCATGCTACGGAATTTCCTTCCAGCACCACGGTGGCAGCAACTTTCAATCCGGATGCAGCCCACAAGGTGGGACGTACTTTGGGTACGGAGGTGAAGGATTATGGTTTGGATGTGTTGCTGGCACCGGGTGTCAACCTGATGCGAAATGTGCTCTGCGGACGTAACCATGAATATTATTCGGAAGATCCGGTGCTGACCGGCAAAATGGCTGCTGCTTATATCAACGGAATCCAGAGCCGGGGGACAGGTACCTGCCTGAAACACTTTGCCGTAAACAACCAGGAGACCAACCGCAATAACAACGACTCTCGCCTGACACAGCGCCCCTTGCGCGAGCTGTATTTGAAGTGCTTTGAGATTGCTGTCAAAGAGTCTCAGCCCTGGAGCGTGATGACCGCCTACAATAAGGTGAACGGCAAATATACCTGCGAGGACCGCGAACTGACAGAGGACATCCTCCGCGACGAATGGGGATTCAAGGGACTGGTGATGTCCGACTGGAATGCCGGAAAAGATGCCGTGACCTCCATCGTAGCAGGAAACGATATGCTTCAACCGGGGCAGGACCGCCAGTATAAAGCTATTTTGAAAGCCGTAGAGAGTGGTACACTGGATTTGGCACTCCTCGACCGCAGCGTGAAGCGTGTGCTGGAGTTTGTGGTCAAGAGCCATACCTTTGCCGGCTACGAGTATCCCAATAAAACCGACTTGGAGGCTCATGCGCAAGTAGACCGTGAGATAGGTGCGGAAGGTATCGTGCTGCTGGATAACAAGCAGGCGCTACCCATGGCTGCCGGCATCAAAAAAGTGGCCCTTTATGGAACTACTTCCTATGACATGGTTCCTGCCGGCATGGGCTTTGGCAGTACGGGCATCGGTTATTACACGGTTTCTATGGTAGAAGGTTTGCGCAATGCGGGCTACACCGTGGACAAAGAATTGCTGAACCGCTACAAGAAGCATATGGCCGACGAGCAGAAACGGCTTTTTCCTCACGGAAAACCGCCTTTCGCCTTTACTCCGCTGCCCCGTGCCGAGGAGTTCCTGCCCACTGCCGAGGAACTGGCTGCACAAGTGAAAGCCAACGACATTGCCGTGCTTACGCTGGGGCGTGTCAGTGGCGAGGGCTGTGACCGCCGTGTGGAAGATTTCCTCCTGAAGGAGAACGAATTGGCTCTGATTAAGCAAGTGTCTGCCGCTTATCGTGCTGCAGGCAAGAAACTGGTGGTGGTTCTCAACATCTGCAGCCCGGTGGAGACTGCTTCTTGGAAGGGACTGGCAGATGCAGTGGTTTGTGCCTTCCAGCCGGGACAAGAGGTGGGTAATTGTATCACGGACATCCTGACCGGAAAGGTGAATCCTTCGGGCAAGTTACCCATGACGTTTGCCGTGAAATATGGCGATGCGCCGTCGGATGCTAACTTCCCTTTTGATTACGAGTTCAAGATGCTGTCGTTTGCTATGGGTACCGGCATGAACTTCAAGTCCGAAAAGAAAGAGGAGAAACCGAAGGAACCGGAGAAAAATGTGGATTTCACCAACTATGAAGAGGGAATCTATGTGGGTTATCGCTATTTCGACACTTTCGGTAAAGAGGTTTCCTATCCGTTCGGTCATGGTTTGAGCTATACTGCTTTTGACTATGCGGTAGAGAACGCCAAAATGGATGCCGACCGCTGTGAGTTGAAAGTGAGCGTGAAGAACATCGGCAAGGTGGCAGGGCGTGAAGCTGTACAACTCTATGTGAAAGCTCCGAATGGGGGACTTGACAAGCCTGCCAAGGAGTTGAAGGCCTTCGGCAAAACTGCCTTGCTCCAGCCGGGCGAGAGCCAGACACTGATTCTGACTTGGAACGTGATGGACATGGCTTCCTTTAATGAGAAAAACAGCTCTTGGGAGTTGGCTAAGGGTGAATATCAGTGGATGGTTGCCGCATCTTCGGCCGATGTGCGTTGTACAGCGGTACAGAGGGTGACAAAGGCACGCAAGCAGAAAGTGCATGATGCCATGCGGGCGCAAGTGCCTGTGGCTGTGTATCCGATGGTGAAGAGATGAGGGGGATATGCGTGAAAAAACTGATATATATCAATTAGTTTTAGAATGGAAAACGCTTATTTTGTAGTACATTTTTAAATCGATACCATGAAAAGATTGATACTCTCTCTTTTAGCCGTCTGCTTGCTGTGGATGGCAAATGCACAAAATCCTGCATGGGGACCGCAAAGCAAGGTAGTGACCGACAGCATCTACAGCCAGGTATTGAAAGCACACCGTGCCTACACCATCTATCTGCCGCAAAGCTATAGCAATGAAACGGATAGGAAATATCCTATCCTCTATTTGCTGCACGGCATGTCGGGGGTGAATACCAGTTGGTTTACAGACCAACGTGTGAAGGACGTGATGGACCAGTTGGTGGCATCGGGCGAGGCTTGCGAGATGATTATCGTCAGCCCCAATGCAGGAGGCAATCCGGCTACTTGCTGGAACGGCTACTTCAACATGCCGGGCTGGGCTTACGAAGATTTCTTCTATAAGGAGTTCCTTCCTTATATAGAGAAGACTTACCGGGTGAAAGGTGATAAGCGGCATCGTGCCATTGCCGGACTTTCTATGGGCGGAGGTGGAACGGCAAGCTATGCACAGCGCTATCCGGATATGTATTGTGCTGCTTATGCTATGAGTGCTTTGATGAACATCCCCGTTAGTGGTGAGGAGGTGGGAAGAGACCCCGACCCCACAAACAAGATGGCTGTACTGACGCGTTCTGTGCAGGAGCATAGTTGCATCAGGTATGTGGCTGAGGCAGATGTTGCGCGTAAGGCACAGCTTCGTACTGTACAGTGGTTTGTGGATTGCGGAGACGATGACTTTCTGCTGGACCGTAATATAGAGTTTTTCCAGGCGATGCGTAATGCCGGTATCCCTTGCCAGTTCCGTGTGCGGGATGGCGGACATACCAGCGAATATTGGCATTCGGCACTTTATATGTGCCTGCCTTTTGTAAGTCGCTGCTTTGCTAAATAACAAGAAGCTAATTCATTTAATATAAGAAATTATGAAAAGATTATTAAGTTTGGCAGCGATGCTGCTGGTCTGCTGTGTCACCCTTTTTGCACAGCAAGCTCTTTGGGGAGGTGCGGCAGTTGTCTCTCCTGATATTCATGACGACAACACGGTTACTTTTCGCTTGAAAGCTCCTAAGGCTGTAAGGGTGCAGATTACCGGTGATTTTCTGCCTCCACAAACTATTAAGACTCCTCGTGGCGATTATGATGCACCGGGCATTGCCGATTTGACAGAGGGGAAGGATGGCGTTTGGGAATTTACTACTCCCGAACCATTGAAGCCGGAACTTTATGGATACTCCTTTATTGTGGACGGATTGAGAATGATGGACCCGAGCAATGTTTACATGATTCGGGATGTGGCTACCGTGACCAATGTATTTATCATCGGTGGTGACCGTGCCGATTTGTATAAAGTGAATAAGGTACCCCATGGAACGGTAAGTCGCATGTGGTACAATAGTCCTTCGCTGGGAATGGACCGCCGTCTGACGATTTACACTCCGGCTGGTTATGAAACCAGCGGCAAGCGTTATCCGGTATTTTATCTGCTTCATGGTGCAGGTGGTGATGAGGAAGCTTGGATTGCTCTTGGCCGTACTTCGCAGATATTGGATAATCTCATTGCACAAGGCAAGGCTAAACCTATGATTGTGGTGATGACTAACGGCAATGCTTGGCAAGATGCTGCTGCAGGTGAATCTCCCAAGGGTTTTGTTGCCCCCTCCATGCGTCCCGACGAAAGAGCGAAGGTGGCGGAAGGTGCTTTTGAACTCTCGTTCCCCGAAATCGTGAAGTTCGTGGAGAAGAATTTCCGCACTCTTGCCAATAAGAAGAACCGTGCCATTGCCGGGCTTTCTATGGGTAGTTTCCACTCTTGCAATATTTCCAAGTATTACCCGGACATGTTCGACTATGTAGGTCTTTTCTCCGGTGCAAGTACCGGAAACGATAAATCGACTTGTCCGGTCTATACCGACTTCGAAGGTAAGCTGAAGACTCAGTTTGCCAAGAAACCGGCTCTTTACTTCATCGCATGCGGCAAGACGGACTTTGTTTATAAAGGTGTGGCCGACTTTCGCAAGTTGCTTGACGACAATGGTTATAAGTACGAGTATCTTGAAACGGGCGAGGGACATATCTGGAGGAACTGGCGAATCTATCTGACGGAGTTCGCGCCGAAGTTGTTCAAATAAGAGGATTTGGTATAACTAATTTAATAACAAAATAACATACGTATCATGAAAAGAATTTCTATTTTGTCAGCTCTGTTGCTGATGTGTGCGATGACTTTCGCGCAACAAGCTCTCTGGGGAGGCGCTCCCGTGGTCTCACCTGAGATACACGACAACAATACAGTAACTTTCCGCTTGAAGGCGCCGAAAGCCGTAAAGGTGCAAGTAACCGGCGACTTCCTGCCTACGCAGAAAATCAAGACTCCTTTTGGTGAGTTTGATGGTCCGGGTGTGGCAGATTTGAAAGAGAACAAGGACGGTGTGTGGGAATTCACTACTCCCGAACCGCTGAAACCGGAACTCTACAGCTACACTTTCCTGGTAGACGGACTGAAGATTAACGACCCTGCCAACGTCTATATGATTCGAGACGTGGCAAGCGTGACGAATGTATTCATCATCGGTGGTGACGAGCGCATCGACCTTTACAAAGTGAATAAAGTTCCTCATGGAACGGTATCTAAGGTATGGTACAACAGCCCTACGCTGGGTATGGACCGCCGTCTGACTGTCTATACGCCTGCCGGATATGAGACAAGCGGCAAGCGCTATCCCGTCTTCTACCTGCTACACGGCATGGGTGGCGACGAGAACGCATGGAGCGAACTGGGACGTACGGCACAGATTCTGGATAACCTCATCGCCCAAGGCAAGGCCAAGCCGATGATTGTAGTAATGACCAACGGTAACGCTGCGTTGGAGGCTGCTCCGGGTGAATCGTCACTGGGTTTTGCCGCTCCCAGCATGAATCTGCCCAAGACGATGGAAGGTTCTTTCGAAACGGCTTTCCCCGACGTGGTGAAATTCATTGATAAGACTTACCGTACACAGGCCAACAAGAAGGGGCGTGCCATTGCTGGTCTCTCTATGGGAGGTTTCCACTCCATGCACATCTCCAAGCAATATCCGGACATGTTCGACTATGTAGGGCTGTTCTCGGCTGCCATCATGCCCAACAAAGATGTGAAGTCTCCGATTTATGACAACCTTGAAGTCAAACTGAAAACCCAGTTTGCCAAGAAACCGGCACTCTATTACATCGCTATCGGTAATAAAGACTTCTTGTTCCAGGCCAATAACGACTACCGCAAGATGTTGGACGAGAAGGGTTACAAATATGAATATTATGAAACCGGAGAAGGTCATATCTGGAAGAACTGGCGTATTTACCTGACAGAATTCGCACCGAAGATATTTAAATAAGATTATGAAGAAGAATATCATATCCATGGCAGCAGCAATGGCTGTTTTGTCAGCTTGCGGACCGGGTGTGCCGCAGCTTGGAAAGTCCTCTCTGGATGAGGTGATTGGCGCCATGACCTTGGAGGAAAAGGCGCATCTGGTAGTGGGTACCGGTATGGCAGGTTTCTCGGGTGACAGTGCCGTAATCGGTGCAACGAGAAAGCTGGTGCCGGGTGCGGCAGGAACCACATACCCGATTGAACGCCTCGGCATTCCCGCTGTGGTGCTGGCTGATGGTCCCGCCGGACTGCGTATCGACCCCAAGCGTGAGGGGGATTCGGCTACGTACTATTGTACTCATTTCCCTATCGGAACTTTGCTCGCCTCTACCTGGGACCAGGAACTGGTGGAAAGTGTAGGTCAGTCCATCGGTAACGAAGTGCTGGAATACGGTGCGGACGTGCTGTTGGCTCCGGCGCTGAACATTCACCGTAACCCGCTTTGCGGACGTAACTTCGAGTATTATTCCGAAGACCCGTTGGTGTCGGGTAAGATTGCCGCCGCCTACGTACGTGGTGTGCAGAGCAACGGTGTGGGTACCAGTATCAAGCACTTTGCTGTGAACAACCAGGAAACCAACCGTATGGCTACGGATGCGCATGTATCTCCACGCGCCTTGCGCGAAATCTACTTGAAAGGGTTCGAGATTGCCGTGAAGGAATCCGCTCCTTGGACCGTGATGTCCTCATACAACTACCTGAACGGTGTCTATACTTCGGAAAACAAGGAGTTGCAGACAACGATGCTGCGTGACGAATGGGGCTTCAAGGGTATGGTGATGACCGACTGGTTCGGTGGTAAAGATGCTGTGGCACAGATGGTGGCGGGCAACGACATGTTGCAGCCCGGTCTGCCCAAGCAGTACGAAGCCATCGTGAAGGGTGTGCAGGACGGAGCGTTAGATGAAGCCATCCTCAATCAGAATGTGAAGCGTATTCTGGAGATGATTCTCCAGACTCCCCACTTCAAGGGATATAAATACTCCAACAAGCCTGATTTGAAGGCGCATGCTGCCGTTACTCGCCAGTCGGCAACGGAAGGTATGGTATTGCTGAAGAACGATAACGGTGCTCTGCCGCTGGCTGCCGACGTGAAGAACGTGGCACTCTTCGGTTGCACTTCCTACGATTTCATTGCAGGCGGTACAGGTTCGGGCAACGTGAACCGCGCTTATACCGTTTCGCTATTGGACGGCTTGAAGAATGCCGGCTATGTGGTGGATGAAGCGCTGAAGAATAGCTATGAAGCTTACCTGAAAACCGAGAAAGAACGTCTGTCCAAAGATAAGAAAGAGTGGTTCATGCCCGATACCCGTCCGGCTGAGATGGCTGTTTCCGCACAAGTCATCCGCGAGCAGGCTGCCAAGGCCGATGTGGCACTGGTGACGCTGGGACGTACCTCCGGTGAGTTCCTTGACCGTATGGTAGCCGACTTCAACCTCACCAAAGAGGAACAGAACATGTTGAAAGCTGTGTCCGATGCTTTCCACGCTGCCGGAAAGAAGGTAGTGGTAGTGCTCAATATCGGTGGTGTGATTGAAACTGCTTCTTGGAAATCTGCTCCCGATGCCATTCTTTGTGCATGGCAGGCAGGCCAGGAGGGAGGAAACAGTGTGGCTGACGTGCTGAGTGGCAAGGCTTCTCCTTCGGGCAAGCTGACAATGACTTTCCCGGTGAAGTTTGAAGATGCCGCTTCTTCCGACAACTTCCCGATAGACATGCGTGTGAGCACCGACCTCATGAACAAAGGCGGGAAGAAGAACGACGTGAAGAACGTGGACTATACCAATTACGAAGAGGACATTTACGTGGGTTACCGTTACTTCGACACCTTTGGCAAGCAGGTTTCCTATCCTTTCGGTTACGGTCTTTCCTATACCACTTTTGCTTACGACAAGGCTGCTGTCAAGGCAGACAACGGTGTCTATACCGTGTCTGTAGAAGTGAAGAACACCGGTAAGGTAGCAGGCAAGGAAGTGGTTCAGCTTTATGTATCCGCTCCCGATGTTGCTGCCAACAAGCCCGAAAAGGAACTGAAGGCTTTTGCCAAGACCAAGGAGCTGAAACCGGGCGAAGCGGTTGTGGTGACGCTGAAAGTGAATGCTGATGACCTGGCTTCCTACGATGAGGCTGCATCGGCATGGGTGGTAACTCCCGGAAACTACAAGTTCCTCGTCGGGGCTTCCTCACGCGACATCAAGGCTACGCTGGAGGCTGAAGTAGCTGCCGCAACGCAGAAGACGAACAACATCCTGAAACTTCAGGAACCGATGAGCCTCTTGAAGAGATGAGAGTTGGATTGTCTGAAAAAATAACAAATCATACCCTAAAAAACATCCTGTTGTACCCTTTGGTATGGCAGGATGTTCTTATCTTTGTGCCTCGTATAAACAGATAGTGCAACTATTATAAACCAATATCACAACCATGAGTAAAAAGTTAATCTTATCTTTAGCCCTATCAGGGTTAGTACTTACTTCTACGGCGCAGACCACTGTTGCGCCTGCCATTCCAAGAGACGAGAAAATAGAACAGCAGATTGAGACTTTGCTGAAGAAGATGACGCTTGACGAGAAAGTCGGTCAGATGTGCGAACTCACCATAGACCTCCTGCAGAAACGCGCCAATCCTTTTGCCGGTCTCAATCCGAAAGATATAACTGTAGATGATTTGAAGAAAATCGTCAAGAGGTATAAGTTAGAGAAAGAGTTCAAGCTGGGTAAGGAGATGCCTTCGCAAGAAGTGATGATGCAGCTCTATATGCGTATCCAGGGTATTGAGAATGCCAAGGGCTTCCAGTTGGACGAGGCGATGCTCGACTCTGTCATCGGAAAATACAAAGTAGGCTCCATCTTGAACGTGCCTAACGGTGTGGCACAAAGCGTGGAGAAGTGGCAGGAAATCATCAAACGCATTCAGGAGAAATCCATGGAGGTGATGGGTATTCCTTGTGTGTACGGTGTAGACCAGATACACGGAACTACCTATACGCTGGGTGGTACTTTCTTCCCGCAAGGCGTCAATATGGGAGCTACCTTCAACCGTGAACTGACACGTGAAGGTGCACGCATCTCCGCTTATGAAACAAAGGCGGGAAGCATTCCCTGGACGTATGCCCCGGTGACCGACCTCGGACGTGACCCGCGCTGGCCTCGTATGTGGGAAAATTATGGTGAAGACGCCTACGTCAATGCCGAAATGGGACGTGAAGCAGTTATCGGTTTCCAGGGCGAGAACCCCAACCTGATTGGCGAGAACAACGTTGCCGCTTGTATGAAGCACTATATGGGTTATGGTGTTCCCGTTTCCGGTAAGGACCGTACGCCGTCTTCCATCACCGAGCAGGATATGCGTGAGAAGCATTTCGCTCCTTATCTGGAAATGGTGAAAGCAGGTGCCCTCTCCGTGATGGTGAACTCCGCCATGAACAACGGTCTGCCTTTCCATGCCAACTATGAGCTGCTGACCAAGTGGCTGAAAGAAGACCTCAACTGGGACGGTATGATTGTGACTGACTGGGCGGACATCAACAACCTTTATAGCCGCGACCACATAGCCAAGGATAAGAAGGAAGCCATCAAGCTCGCCATCAATGCCGGCATCGACATGTCGATGGACCCGTACGACTGGAAGTTCTGCACACTCCTGAAGGAGCTGGTGGAAGAAGGCGAAGTCCCCATGAGCCGCATTGACGATGCGGTGCGCCGCGTATTGCGCCTGAAGTACCGCCTCAATCTGTTTGAGAAACCCTATTATGATTTGAAAGACTTCCCGCTGTTCGGCAGTGCGGAACATGCCGCCGCCGCACTCCAGGCTGCCGAAGAGTCTTTGGTACTCCTGAAGAACACAGACGGCATACTGCCGCTGGCAAAAGGCAAGAAACTGCTGGTTACCGGTCCGAATGCCAACTCCATGCGTTGCCTCAACGGCGGCTGGTCCTACTCTTGGCAGGGTGACAAGGCAGACGAGCATGCAGGCCAATATAATACCATCCTCGAGGCTTTCACCAATAAATTCGGTGCGGACAACATCATCTACGAAGCCGGTGTCACTTATAAGCAAGGTGGCAACTGGTGGGAAGAGAATGCTCCTGAGATAGAGAAAGCCGTAGCTGCCGCTGCCGGTGCCGACTACATCGTTGCCTGCATCGGTGAGAACTCTTACTGCGAGACTCCGGGTAACCTGACGAACCTCTTCCTCTCACAGAACCAGCTCGACCTGGTGAAGGCTCTTGCCAAGACCGGCAAGCCCGTCATTCTGGTGCTGAACGAGGGCCGTCCACGCCTGATAGCCGACATCGAGCCTTTGGCAAAGGCTGTGGTCAACACCATGCTTCCGGGCAACTACGGCGGCGATGCGTTGGCAAACCTCATTGCCGGCGACGCCAACTTCAGCGGAAAGATGCCTTTCACTTATCCGAAGGAAATCAACTCGCTGATTACGTACGACTACAAACCGTGCGAACACATCGGCAAGCAGATGGAAGGCGCTTATAACTACGACGCGCAGGTGTCCGTACAGTGGGCGTTCGGCTACGGTTTGAGCTATACCACCTTTGCGTACAGCAACCTCAAGGTGGATAAGTCGGACTTTACCGCTGATGATGTGCTTACTTTCACCGTTGATGTGAAGAATACCGGCAACCGCATTGGTAAGGAAAGCGTGCTGCTCTTCAGCAGCGACCTCGTTGCTTCCCTTACTCCCGATACCCGCCGTCTTCGCGCTTTCGAAAAGGTGGAACTGAAACCGGGCGAGACAAAGACCGTGACACTGAAACTGAAAGGCTCCGACCTTGCTTTTGTAGGCTATGACGGCAAGTGGATTTTGGAGAAAGGTGACTTCCGCATCCAGACGGGTGACCAAACGGTGAACGTGGTTTGTACGGATACCAAGAAGTGGGAGACTCCGAATAAGTGATACGACAAGGTCTTTTAGACCTTTAGAACCATAGTAAAAGGGCTGATAGCATGAAACAAGCTATCGGCCTTTTATTTTTCCGCGTTGTCTTTCAACAGTATCTTCTTTCCGTTTGTATCTCCTTACTTCTTTTCCTGAAACAATAGAGATTGTATGCTTGAGATGTACATCTCATGTTGTCTGAGATGCACATCTCGTTGTGCTTGACATGTGCATCTCATGCAGTATGGAACGTGATAATTCATTTCATAAAGTATAAGCTTCTGTCTCATAAGATTATATGTTTTACCCCTTATCTTGAAGTGTTGAAAGGGTGTGTTTGTAATATAATTCCCGTTTGAACCGTTAAATCAATCTTTTTTTCTCTAATATTTTGTAGTCGAACAGATTATTTATATCTTTGCAACCGAAAACGGATGAAAGGTGGAGGGGCGATTAAGCTCCTCTTTTTTGTTCCTAATGGTTAATCTATGATAGAAAAGAAAACTGTTTGTCAGATTGTTGACGAGTGGCTGGCAGGAAAGGACTACTTCCTTGTGGAGGTGACAATCAGCCCGGATGACAAGATTTTGGTGGAAATAGACCACAAAGAAGGTGTTTGGATTGAGGACTGCGTAGAGCTGAGCCGCTACATCGAGTCCAAGTTGAACCGTGAGGATGAGGATTATGAGTTGGAAGTCGGTTCGGCCGGCATCGGACAGCCCTTCAAGGTACTGCAGCAGTACATTAACCACATCGGCAAGGAAGTGGAAGTGCTGGCAAAGGACGGCCGCAAGCTCAGCGGCGTGTTGAAGGAAGCCGACGAACAGCATTTCGTCGTGACCATTCAGAAGAAAGTGAAAGAGGAAGGTGCCAAGCGTCCCAAGCTGGTGGACGAGGACTTGACCTTTACGTATGAAGAGATAAAATACACTAAATACTTAATCAGTTTTAAATAAGACTATGGCCAAAAAAGTAGAGACTGTCAGCTTGATAGATACATTTTCGGAATTTAAGGAACTGAAGAATATCGACAGAACCACGATGGTAAGCGTACTCGAGGAGTCGTTCCGTAGTGTGATTGCGAAAATGTTCGGTACCGATGAGAATTACGACGTAATTGTAAACCCGGACAAGGGTGACTTCGAAATATGGCGTAACCGTGAGGTAGTGGCAGACGAGGATTTGGAAAACCCGAACCTGCAGATTGCATTGTCCGAAGCACAAAAGATTGATGCTTCTTATGAAGTGGGCGAGGAAGTGACGGATGAAGTTATCTTCGCGAACTTCGGTCGCCGTGCCATCTTGAACTTGCGCCAGACACTGGCCTCCAAGATATTGGAACTGGAGAAAGATAGTATTTACAACAAATACATTGATAAAGTGGGTACCATCATCAATGCGGAAGTCTACCAGATTTGGAAGAAAGAGATGCTGCTGCTCGATGATGAAGGCAACGAATTGTTGCTGCCCAAGACCGAACAGATACCGAGTGACTTCTACCGCAAGGGCGAGACCGCCCGCGCCGTAGTGGCACGTGTGGACAACAAGAATAATAATCCGAAGATTATCCTGAGCCGTACGTCGCCCGTCTTCCTGCAACGTCTGTTCGAAATGGAAGTACCCGAAATCAATGACGGACTGATTACCATCAAGAAGATTGCCCGCATCCCCGGCGAGCGTGCCAAGATTGCCGTCGAGAGCTACGATGACCGTATCGACCCGGTAGGTGCCTGCGTGGGTGTGAAGGGTAGCCGTATCCATGGTATTGTCCGCGAGCTTCGCAACGAGAATATCGACGTTATCAACTATACGTCCAATATCCAGTTGTTTATACAGCGTGCCTTGAGCCCTGCCAAAATTTCTTCCATCCGCTTGAACGAGGAAGAACGCAAGGCTGAAGTGTTCTTGAAACCCGAAGAGGTGTCGCTGGCTATCGGTAAAGGCGGTTTGAATATCAAGCTTGCCAGTATGTTGACTGAGTACACCATCGACGTGTTCCGTGAGTTGGATGAGGCCATAGAGGATGAAGACATCTACTTGGACGAATTCCGTGATGAAATAGACGGTTGGGTTATCGATGCCATCAAGGCTATCGGTATCGATACGGCTAAGGCTGTGTTGAACGCTCCCCGTGAGATGTTGATTGAGAAGACGGACCTCGAAGAAGAGACGGTGGACGAGGTATTGCGCATTTTGAAACAGGAGTTTGAAGAGGAGAATGAATGATTTACGATTTTACGATTTACGATTTACGATTAGAGTTTGATTGTAAATGTAAGTCGTTCCGCTCCGAGTATTATCAATCGTAAATCGTAAATGGTTAAATCGTAAATAGAAAAAATTGATGACGATAAGGTTAAACAAAGTAACAAGAGATTTAAATGTAGGGATTACGACGGCTGTCGAGTTCCTGCAAAAGAAGGGATTTACCGTTGAGGCAAATCCGAACACAAAAATTACGGATGAACAGTTCGAACTGCTCAAAAAGGAGTTTAGTACAGATAAGGACCTTAAGATAAAGTCGGAGCGTTTCAGCCAGGAACGTCAGAGCAAGGACCGCAACAAGGCGTCCGTGTCTATTGACGGCTATAGGGAAACGCAGGAGAAAGCGAAGCCCGAGGAGATTAAGACGGTTGTTCCGGAAGACGCACGTCCGAAGTTCAAGCCGGTAGGCAAGATTGATTTGGACAAACTGAACCGTAGACCTGCTCCTGCTCAGGAAAAAGAGAAAGAAGCGGAAAAAGCGGTAGAGGAGAAGAAGGTGGAGGAACCGGCAGTTGTAGAAACGCCGAAACCGGAACCTGCTCCTGCTCCCCAACCGGAACCACAGCCGCAACCGGAGGTACAGCCGGCATCTGAGCCCGAGCCGCAGCCCGTTTCGGAACCGCAGCCACAACCCGTTGTCAAGGAAGAGCCTGCTCCGGTTGTAGAGGCTCAACAAGAATCTAAAAAGGAAGAAATGATAGAAGCGCCTGCTCCCGCACCGGCAGCTGAAGAAGCACCGGTTGAAAAAGAGGGGAAAGAAGAAGGAGAAGAAATCTTCAAGATACATCAGCCTGAGTTTGTTTCGAAGATTAATGTTATCGGACAGATAGACTTGGCGGCCCTGAACCAATCCACACGCCCGAAGAAGAAATCGAAAGAGGAGAAACGCAAGGAGCGTGAAGAGAAGGAAAAGATTCGCCAGGATCAGAAGAAGCAGATGAAGGAAGCTATCATCAAGGAAATCCGCCGTGATGACAGCAAGTTGAAGGATACCGCTGCCGGCGATGCCAACGGCAAGAAGAAACGTGTCCGTATCAATAAGGAGAAAGTGGACATCAACAATGCTTCCAACTTCCAGCGTGGTGGCAACGACCGTGGACACGCAGGTGCCCAGCAAGGTCAGGGTGCCCGCCCGCAAGGTGGAAACCAGCCTGGTGGAAACAATGCCAATAATAACCGCAACCGCAATAAGGACCGCTTCAAGAAGCCGGTCATCAAGCAGGAGGTTAGCGAGGAAGATGTAGCAAAGCAGGTAAAGGAAACTTTGGCACGCCTCACTTCCAAAGGAAAGAACAAAGGTGCCAAGTATCGTAAGGAAAAACGTGACATGGCTTCCAGCCGTATGCAGGAATTGGAAGACATGGAAATGGCAGAAAGCAAGGTACTGAAGATTACGGAATTCGTGACGGCCAACGAGTTGGCAAGCATGATGGATGTTTCTGTTACTCAGGTCATCGCCACTTGTATGAGCATTGGTATGATGGTATCCATCAACCAGCGTCTGGATGCCGAGACCATCAACTTGGTGGCTGAGGAATTCGGCTTCAAGACAGAATATGTAAGTGCAGAAGTGGCGCAGGCCATCGTAGAGGAAGAGGATGATGAGGAAGATTTGGAACCTCGCGCTCCGATTGTAACGGTGATGGGTCACGTAGACCACGGTAAGACTTCATTGCTCGACTATATCCGTAAGGCGAATGTGATTGCCGGTGAAGCGGGTGGTATCACACAGCACATCGGTGCCTACCACGTGTCGCTGGATGACGGACGTAAGATTACATTCCTCGATACTCCGGGTCACGAGGCGTTTACCGCCATGCGTGCCCGTGGTGCCAAAGCTACGGATATTGCCATCATCATTGTGGCTGCTGACGACAACGTGATGCCGCAGACAAAGGAAGCCATCAACCATGCCATGGCTGCGGGTGTTCCTATTGTATTTGCAATCAATAAGATTGATAAACCGACTGCCAATCCCGACAAGATTAAGGAAGAGCTGGCTGCCATGAACTTCTTGGTGGAAGAGTGGGGCGGTAAGTATCAGTCGCAAGATATCTCTGCCAAAAAGGGTATCGGTGTACCCGAGTTGATGGAGAAAGTGCTGCTCGAAGCAGAAATGCTGGAGCTGAAAGCAAACCCGAACCGCCGTGCTACCGGTTCCATTATCGAGTCCTCATTGGATAAGGGTCGTGGCTATGTGGCTACGGTACTCGTTTCCAACGGTACCTTGAAAATGGGCGACATCGTGCTGGCGGGTACCAGCTACGGTAAGGTGAAGGCTATGTTCAATGAGCGTAACCAACGCATGCAGGAGGCTGGTCCTTCTACACCTGCCCTGATATTGGGCTTGAACGGTGCACCTGCTGCTGGCGACACGTTCCACGTAATCGAAACGGAGCAGGAAGCACGCGAGATTGCCAACAAACGCGAACAGTTGCAGCGTGAACAAGGTTTGCGTACGCAGAAGATGCTGACGCTCGACGAAGTGGGCCGCCGTCTGGCGCTGGGTGACTTCCATGAGCTGAACGTGATTGTGAAGGGTGACGTGGACGGTTCTGTGGAAGCGTTGAGCGACTCTTTAATCAAGCTGTCTACGGAGCAGGTGCAGGTAAACGTAATCCACAAGGGTGTCGGTCAGATTTCCGAATCGGATGTCTCGCTGGCTGCCGCTTCGGATGCGATTATCGTCGGTTTCCAGGTACGTCCTTCGGGTGCTGCCGCCAAGATGGCAGAGCAGGAGGGTGTGGATATCCGCAAGTACTCCGTCATCTACGATGCCATCGAAGAGGTGAAGGCTGCCATGGAAGGTATGCTGGCACCGACATTGAAGGAGCAGATAACGGCAACCATCGAGGTGCGCGAAGTGTTCAACATCACGAAGGTGGGACTGGTGGCAGGTGCCATGGTCAAGACCGGAAAGGTGAAACGCAGCGACAAGGCCCGTTTGATACGCGACGGTATCGTAATCTTTACGGGTGCCATCAATGCCCTGAAGCGCTTCAAGGACGACGTGAAGGAGGTAGGTACCAATTTCGAGTGCGGTATCAGCCTGACAAACTGCAACGACATCAAGGTGGGCGATATTATCGAATCTTACGAAGAAATAGAAGTGAAGCAAACATTATAATTGAATAATGTGCAAATATGCTAATGTGCCAATTGGCTGCGCGTACAGAAAATGCCGCAGGGCAATTGGCACATTTTGCATATTAGTTATTTGCTCATTGACCCATTAGCATATTGGCACATTAGCATATTGTCACATTGGTACATTAATTTTATGGCAATTATAGATATCATCATATTGGCTGCTTTCGGCTTGGGCGCAATCATCGGCTTCATGAAAGGTTTTGTGAAGCAATTGGCCTCTCTGCTGGGGCTGATTGTCGGTCTGCTGGCGGCAAAGGCTTTGTATGCCTCGTTGGCAGTGAAGCTGTGCCCCATGTTGACAGACTCTATGACAGTGGCGCAAGTACTGGCATTTGTCTTCATCTGGCTGGCTGTTCCTTTGCTCTTCTCCCTGGTGGCTTCTCTGCTGACCCGGGCAATGGAGGCCGTCTCGCTGGGCTGGCTCAATCATTGGTTGGGGGCTGGTCTAGGGGCTTTGAAGTACCTCCTGCTGACGAGCCTGCTGATTGGTGTCATCGAATTTATAGACGGAGACAATACGCTGATTAGCAAAACAAAAAAGAAAGAATCAGTGTTATATTATCCTATGGAAGAGTTTGCCGGGATATTCTTTCCCGCAGCAAAGGCGGTTACGGAGCAGATTGTAAACGGAGACTTTGACTGATACCGTGAACCGTGATTTTGTAATTCATAATTTGTAATTATAGAAGTGATGCAACAAGAAGAACCCAATAAATATGTAAAGGAACTCACTCAGGAGAAGTATAAGTACGGTTTCACGACCGACGTGCATACAGACATCATTGAGCGCGGGCTGAATGAAGATGTAGTGCGGCTTATCTCTGAGAAGAAGGGAGAACCGGAATGGTTGCTGGAGTTCCGCCTGAAGGCATATCGCCACTGGCTGACATTGGAGATGCCTACATGGGCACATCTCCGCATTCCCGAAATAGATTATCAGGCCATATCCTACTATGCCGACCCTACGAAGAAGAAGGAAGGACCGAAAAGCATGGATGAGGTAGACCCTGAGTTGATAAAGACTTTCAATAAGCTGGGCATTCCGCTGGAAGAACAGATGGCGTTAAGCGGTATGGCTGTGGATGCCGTTATGGACTCGGTGTCTGTAAAGACTACCTTCAAGGAGACACTGATGGAGAAAGGAATCATCTTCTGCTCGTTCAGCGAGGCTGTACACGAGCATCCCGACTTGGTACAGAAATATCTCGGTTCGGTGGTGCCTTATCGTGACAACTTCTTTGCGGCACTGAACTCGGCGGTGTTCTCCGACGGTTCTTTTGTCTATATCCCGAAGGGGGTACGCTGTCCGATGGAGTTGTCCACCTATTTCCGCATCAATGCCCGCAATACGGGGCAGTTCGAAAGAACCTTGATTGTGGCGGATGATGATTCGTACGTTTCTTATCTGGAAGGGTGTACGGCTCCGATGCGTGACGAGAACCAGTTGCACGCGGCCATTGTGGAAATTGTAGTGCACGACCGTGCAGAAGTGAAATACAGCACCGTGCAGAACTGGTATCCCGGTGATGCCGAGGGCCGGGGTGGTGTCTATAACTTTGTGACGAAGCGTGGCCATTGTAAAGGGGTGGACAGTAAACTGTCTTGGACACAAGTGGAAACAGGTTCGGCCATTACCTGGAAGTATCCGTCTTGCATCCTTTCCGGCGACAATTCGACAGCGGAGTTCTATAGTGTGGCAGTAACCAATAACCATCAGCAGGCAGACACGGGAACAAAGATGATTCATCTGGGCAAGAATACCCGGAGCACCATTGTGAGCAAAGGCATTTCTGCCGGAAAGAGCGAAAACTCTTACCGCGGCTTGGTGCGCGTGGCACAGAAAGCGGACAATGCTCGTAATTACAGCCAGTGCGACTCCTTGCTACTTGGTGACAAATGCGGCGCGCATACTTTCCCCTACATGGATATTCACAATGAAACGGCCATCGTGGAGCATGAGGCCACTACCAGCAAAATCAGTGAGGACCAGATATTCTACTGCAATCAGCGCGGTATTTCTACGGAAGATGCCGTGGGGCTGATTGTGAACGGTTATGCCAAAGAAGTTTTGAATAAACTTCCGATGGAGTTTGCCGTAGAAGCGCAGAAATTGCTTGCCATTTCGCTGGAAGGAAGCGTGGGGTGATTTATAAATAGTAAATTGTAAATAGTCAAATAGTAAATATAAAGATGTTAGAGATAAAAGACCTGCATGCCAGCATCAATGGCAAAGAAATATTGAAAGGCATCAACTTGACCATACGTGATGGAGAAGTACATGCACTGATGGGACAGAACGGTGCTGGTAAAAGTACGTTGAGTAATGTGTTGGTTGGCCATCCTGCTTACGAAGTGACGCGCGGCTCAATTACCTTTAATGGCAAGGACTTGCTTGCCATGAGTCCTGAGGACCGTGCACATGAAGGAATCTTTCTTTCTTTCCAGGCTCCGGTAGAGATTCCGGGCGTGTCGATGGTGAACTTCATGCGTGCGGCTGTGAATGAGCAACGCAAGTACCGCCATCTGCCTGCTTTGTCGGCCAGTGAGTTCCTGAAGCTGATGCGCGAGAAGCGTGCCATTGTGGAGTTGGACAACAAGCTGGCCAACCGTAGCGTGAACGAAGGTTTCAGCGGCGGTGAAAAGAAGCGTAACGAGATATTCCAGATGGCGATGTTGGAACCGACTTTTGCTATTTTGGACGAGACGGATTCCGGATTGGATGTGGATGCTTTGCGTATTGTGGCCGACGGTTTCAACAAACTCAAGACTGCGGAAACCAGTGCTATGGTCATTACCCACTACCAGCGGTTGTTGGACTATATCAAACCCGATACGGTACATGTACTGCTGGGTGGACGTATCGTAAAGACCGGTGGACCGGAATTGGCGAAGGAGATTGAAACACGTGGCTTCGATTGGATAAGGAAAGAAGCAGGTGAATTATAAACTCATAATCTGAAAACATGAGTGTAGAGCAACAATACATAGACCTTTTCTCCCAAACGGAGGCGATGATATGCCGGCATAGTGCCGAGGTGCTGAATGCTCCGCGTGCCGCTGCTTTTGCTGACTTTGAGCGCTTGGGCTTTCCCACCCGTAAGGAGGAGAAATACAAATATACGGATATCAGCAAGTTCTTTGAGCCGGATTATGGCTTGAACTTGAACCGGTTGGAAATTCCGGTGAATCCTTATGAAGTGTTCAAGTGCGATGTTCCCAATATGAGCACTGCTCTTTATTTTGTGGTGAACGATGCTTTTTATGGCAGGGCTTTGCCCAAGTCCCATCTGCCTGAAGGGGTTATCTTCGGCAGCCTGAAGGAGGTGGCCGAGAAACATCCCGATTTGGTGAAGAAATATTATGGCAAGTTGGCTGATACGGCAGAGGATGGGGTGACGGCGTTCAACACCGCTTTTGCACAAGACGGCGTTCTGTTTTATGTTCCTAAGAACGTGGTGGTAGAGAAACCTATTCAGCTGGTGAATATCCTGCGTGGTGACGTCAATTTTATGGTGAACCGCCGTGTGCTGATTATTCTGGAGGAGGGTGCACAAGCCCGCTTGTTGGTGTGTGATCATGCGATGGACGGCGTGAACTTCCTGGCAACGCAGGTGATAGAAATCTTTGCCGGTGAGAATGCCATTTTCGATTTTTATGAACTCGAAGAGACACACACCAGTACGGTACGTATCAGCAATATGTATGTAAGGCAGGAAGCCAATAGTAATGTATTGCTGAATGGTATGACCTTGCACAACGGAACTACACGGAATACAACCCGTGTGACGCTTGCCGGTGAACATGCGGAGCTGAATCTGTGCGGTATGGCCATTGCAGACAAGAATCAGCATGTGGACAATCATACGACAATCGACCATGCCGTGCCCAACTGTACCAGCAATGAGCTTTATAAGTATGTCCTTGACGAGCAGGCTGTAGGTGCCTTTGCCGGTCTGGTTTTAGTGCGCCCTGACGCACAGCACACCAGTTCGCAACAGACCAACCGCAATCTTTGTGCCACCCGAGATGCACATATGTACACCCAGCCTCAGCTGGAGATTTATGCAGATGACGTGAAGTGCAGTCACGGCGCTACGGTGGGGCAGCTCGATGAAAGCGCTCTCTTCTATATGCGGCAGCGTGGTATCCCGGTGCGCGAGGCGCGCCTGTTGCTGATGTTCGCTTTTGTCAACGAAGTTATCGACACCATCCGTTTGGATGCTTTGAAAGACCGTCTGCATCTGCTGGTAGAGAAGCGTTTCCGGGGGGAACTGAACAAATGCCAGGGGTGCGCCATCTGCAAGTGATAGCTTATAATTTCGATTCATTATGAACAACGATATAAATAAGAGTAGTATCTTGGCTCCCCTCCCTATGGGAGAGGGGCTGGGGGAGAGGCTTCGAGCTGATTTCCCTATCCTTTCCCGTGAGGTATATGGCAAGCCGTTGGTCTATCTGGACAACGGCGCGACTACGCAGAAACCTCGCCAGGTAGTAAATGCCATTACGGACGAATATTATTCGGTGAATGCCAATGTGCATCGCGGAGTGCACTTCCTGTCGCAGCAGGCTACAGAGCTGCACGAGGCCTCGCGTGAGACGGTGAGACGTTTCATCAATGCTCGCAGCACGAATGAGATTGTCTTCACCCGTGGTACGACGGAGAGTATCAACCTGCTTGTCTCCAGCTTTGGTGAGGAATTTATGCAGGAGGGGGATGAGGTGATTCTTTCTGTGATGGAACACCATAGCAACATTGTTCCCTGGCAGCTGCTTGCCGCCAAGCGTGGAATTACCATCAAGGTGATTCCGATGAATGACAAGGGCGAACTCTTATTGGACGAATATAGGCAGTTGTTCTCCGAACGTACCAGGATTGTCAGTGTGGCGCATGTTTCCAATGTGCTGGGTACGGTCAATCCCGTCAAGGAGATGATTGCTTTTGCCCATGAGCAGGGTGTTCCGGTGCTTGTGGACGGTGCCCAGTCCATTCCCCACATGCCGGTAGATGTGCAGGATCTGGATGCCGATTTCTTCGTTTTCTCTGCGCACAAGGTGTATGGTCCTACGGGGGTAGGGGTGCTTTATGGTAAAGAGGAGTGGCTGGATAGAATACCTCCCTATCAGGGCGGTGGAGAGATGATTCAGCATGTATCTTTTGAAAAGACTACCTTCAATGAATTGCCCTTCAAGTTTGAAGCCGGTACGCCGGATTATATCGGTACTACCGGACTTGCCAAAGCTTTGGACTACGTTTCGCTGGTTGGGATGGACAAGATTGCCGCCTATGAACACGAATTGACCCAGTATGCCATGCAACGGCTGAAAGAGATTCCCGGTATGCGTATCTTCGGCGAGGCAGAAGACAAGGGTAGTGTCATATCGTTTCTGGTAGGTGATATCCATCATTTTGATATGGGTACATTGCTCGACCGTCTTGGCATTGCCGTACGCACGGGACATCACTGTGCCCAACCATTGATGCAGCGTCTTGGCATCGAAGGAACAGTGCGTGCATCTTTCGGGCTTTACAATACCCGGGAGGAGATAGATGTGCTGGTGGCAGGTATAGTTCGTGTCAGCCGGATGTTCTGACCAAAGCAAAGCTTTGCAACCTTTCTTTCATTCCTTGCGTCTAATATGTCAACAACTAAAAAAATGAATTATGTTAGTAACAACAACCCCGACTATTGAGGGTGGACGTATCACCCGCTATTATGGCATCGTTTCCGGTGAAACGATTATCGGTGCCAATGTATTCCGCGATTTCTTTGCCAGCATCCGCGACGTGGTGGGTGGGCGAAGTGGCTCTTATGAAGAAGTGCTGCGCGAAGCTAAAGATATAGCCTTGCGCGAGATGCAAGAACATGCCCGTGCTATGGGTGCCAATGCCGTGATTGGTGTAGACTTGGACTATGAAACGGTAGGAGGCAGTGGCAGCATGTTGATGGTTACGGCATGCGGTACGGCTGTAACGGTGGAATAAGTTCGCTCTACTATATTACAACATAGGAAGATATAAGAAATGGCAACCCTGTGAATGGTTGCCATTTTCTTTATAAGGAGTATCTTTTATCGGTTATTTGTACCAATCCTTATAATCTGTTCCATTGGAATTGACCCAATCCATAAAATGTTCAAAGCTCTTGTCTATCGGGTGGGTTTCAGGAGTATTGAAGTTTGTGGCTCCACTTAGATGAATGGCAAAAGGATAGTTGCCATTGGCTACATAATAGCTTGTCGGTACAGAGGACAAATCCTCTTCGGTATGGAATAGAGCCATGTCTGCCTTTTCAGTAGGAGGATAGTTGACCAAATGCACTTCGATGCGTGATTCTTTCAATTCGTCATGTACCATGATGAATGGATTATAAGGGGGAATTCCAAGCGTTTCGTGTGATAGTGGAGTCTTGAAGGTGTTCTTTATCTTATATGTAGCGGTTTTTGTATTTCTCTCTGTTACATCGAGCGCACTTAGAAATACATTGACGGTAGCTTTGGAAAGGTCTGTATCCAGTCCTTGTCCGTTGAAAGTTGTGGGGGCTTCCAATATTTCAGTTGACATATTGCTGCGTTCTGTATTCAGTTGGTAAGCGAAACCATTTTTGAAAGTGGCACCGGACCAAAGCAACTCATAGGTGTCTTCTGTAGAAAGGGCCTGATTGGCATCATTGAAGTTCAATACGGACTGGTATTTTACAATAACATCATTCAAGTCATAGTCACCCTTTCTGGGCCAATTATCTTCGAAAGCGATGATTCCTTTGTATTCCAGACTGTATTTCTTATCCTCGTTGCCACCGTCAGGTTTGATATCAGGAATATCCGGATTGATGATGGCTTCGATGGGGTTGGACCATACGTTGAATTGTATATCATTATAGTCTTGGTCTGTCCAATCTTCAAAGGACAATACGACAAAATCATCGATGCGGAATGCGGCTGTATGTGTACGGCCGTCCCCATTCAGCTTTGTAGTAGAGTAGAAAGGCTTATTGTTTCCGCCATAGAAGCTGTCATTCAATAGGAACCATCCGATTTTTACTCCATTGGGAAATACGGTGCCTTGGTCCACTCCGTCGGGGTCTATGTAATGAAGCTTTACACTTTCACCGCCTTGTAGTCCGGAAGCCTTTTTATTATAATAATTATCCATCAGAGTGTTTGGAAAAACAATGCATTTGGGGGCTTTTTTAATTTCACTTAAAGATGCGTCTGCCCTATAGCAATAATAGCCAAAGGCGCTCGCTGCACCGCTGGTTCCTCCAATTATCCGGATGGATACTTCCGCATTGCGCCCTTCCGGATCATTGATTTCAAAATCTATGGCTTGTCGGTATTGCTTAGGGCATGTGCCTCCTTCCTTCAAGGTCGTATTGATGATTGTCAATACATCACCGGGAATTGTGATTTTGTTGTCTGTGTCTAAATAATGAGGATATCCTTTGGAGCTCCATGTTCCTAATACATGGTATCCTTTGGGTGCCTGCCATCCCTCCGCCCGTGTTTGCGGATTATCATCGGTGGAATCCCATTTGATGTCGGCAGTAATGGCATCTCCTGCAATAACTGTTTTGAAGAGGGTGGGGACCCCTATATAAGAAGTATAGATATATGCTTCGTCCCCATGGTCCGAATTGATGATTTCCTTGCCGCTATATGCACCGTTACCGTCTGTCATGCGTCTGATGACCGGTTCCAGGTCTGTGCGTTTTATAATCTGGCCATCTTTGTCAATCGTGAACGGGTCTTCAAGATAGATTTCAAAAAGTACTTTATAGCCTTCGGGGACATCATACTTTACGTTTACTTGGATGGAAGATGTCGTAGAAAAATCAAAAGAGTTGGGAGTCTTCTCATCGTCTTTTCCATTATCGGGATTGTAGACGTCATGTTCGCATCCTATGGATAGGAATGCCAGCATAATGCTGCATAATGTCAAAGCCAGCATCTTGCATGTCAGGTTAGAATAGATTGGTTTCATAATGCCTTTGTTTTTAGCTTGTTTACTTGTTGCAAAGGTATTATAAAAGTTGTAATATATATCTATATGTGCTCTATTCTTCTCATTAAATACAAAAAATAGGTAAAAAAGGGTACTGCTTGTTGTTTTATTCGCCAGTATAAATACATGCTTGCTTGGATTTCTTTTCTTTTTCATTTGCTTATTTCGTTTCAAATCAATATTTTTAGGCTTTCGTTCAACCTTTTAATACGAATAAATGCTATGGACCAAATCCTATTCTGGCTGGTTCCAGCCGCTTCTATTATGGCACTTTGTTTTGCCTGGTATTTCCATCGTCAGATGATGAAAGAGAGTGAGGGTACGCCTCAGATGATTAAGATTGCCGCTGCTGTGCGCAAAGGTGCTATGTCTTACCTTCGCCAACAATACAAGATTGTGGGCTGGGTATTTCTGGGGCTGGTTATCCTTTTCTCCATTATGGCATACGGTTTCGGAGTGCAGAACTCCTGGGTGCCGATTGCTTTCCTTACCGGAGGATTCTTTTCCGGACTTTCCGGCTTTTTGGGTATGAAGACGGCCACCTACGCATCGGCTCGCACTGCCAATGCGGCACGCACATCGCTGAATGCCGGACTACGCGTGGCTTTCCGTAGCGGTGCGGTGATGGGACTGGTAGTGGTTGGCCTTGGCTTGCTTGATATATCTTTCTGGTATCTGTTGCTGAATGCTGTAATTTCGGAAGATGTAATGACTCCCACCCATAAACTCTGCATCATTACCACTACCATGCTGACTTTCGGTATGGGCGCTTCCACGCAGGCATTGTTTGCACGCGTAGGTGGCGGTATCTATACAAAAGCTGCCGATGTAGGTGCCGACCTTGTGGGAAAGGTGGAAGCCGGTATTCCCGAAGACGACCCGCGTAATCCTGCCACGATTGCGGATAATGTAGGCGACAATGTAGGCGACGTGGCAGGTATGGGGGCTGATTTGTACGAAAGTTATTGCGGTTCTATCCTTGCTACGGCTGCCCTCGGTGCTGCGGCTTTTATCCACTCGGGTGATACGCTGATGCAGTTCAAGGCCGTAATCGCCCCGATGCTGATTGCAGCCGTCGGAATATTGCTTTCCATTATCGGTATCTTCTCCGTGCGTACCAAAGAGAATGCGAAGATGAAGGACTTGCTGAACTCACTGGCTTTCGGTACTAATCTCAGCTCTATTTTGATAGTTGTCGCCACTTTCTTTATCCTGTGGCTGCTGAAGTTGGACAACTGGCTGTGGATTTCCTGCTCCGTGATAGTGGGTTTGATAGTAGGTATCATCATCGGGCGGTCTACGGAGTACTATACTTCCCAATCCTACCGTCCTACCCAAAAGCTGAGTGAAAGCGGAAAGACCGGTCCGGCGACAGTCATAATTTCCGGTATAGGCTTGGGAATGCTTTCTACGGCTATTCCGGTGATTGCCGTGGTGATAGGTATCATTGCTTCTTATCTCTTTGCTTCGGGCTTCGACTTCTCTAATGTGGGTCTGGGGCTCTATGGTATTGGCATTGCCGCAGTAGGTATGCTTTCTACATTGGGCATCACGCTTGCTACAGATGCTTACGGACCGATAGCTGACAACGCGGGTGGCAATGCGGAAATGTCCGGTCTGGGTGAAGAGGTGCGTAAGCGTACCGATGCGCTTGACTCCTTGGGCAATACTACAGCCGCTACGGGCAAAGGCTTTGCCATCGGTTCCGCCGCTTTGACGGGATTGGCTTTGCTGGCCTCTTATGTCGAGGAAATCCGTATCGGGCTGACCCGCCTCGGGACTACCGAACTGTCGCTTCCTCATGGCGATGCCGTGGCTCTTCAAGATGCCACTTTCTTCGACTTTATGCATCACTACGATGTGACGCTGATGAATCCGAAAGTTCTTTCCGGTATGTTTCTGGGCTCGATGATGGCATTTCTTTTCTGTGGATTGACGATGAATGCGGTAGGGCGTGCAGCGGCCCATATGGTAGACGAAGTGCGCCGCCAGTTCCGCGAAATCAAGGGAATCCTTACGGGAGAGACGGAACCTGATTATGAGCGTTGTGTGGCAATCTCGACGAAAGGGGCGCAACGCGAGATGGTGGTTCCGTCACTGATAGCTATCATTGTTCCGATTGCTACGGGACTTATTTTCGGTGTTCCCGGTGTGCTCGGCCTGCTGATTGGCGGATTGAGCAGTGGTTTCGTGCTTGCCATCTTTATGGCAAATGCCGGTGGTGCATGGGATAATGCCAAAAAGTATGTGGAAGAAGGTAACTTTGGCGGCAAAGGCAGTGAAGTCCACAAGGCTACAGTCGTGGGTGACACCGTAGGAGACCCGTTCAAGGACACATCCGGTCCGAGCTTGAATATCCTAATCAAGCTGATGAGCATGGTAGCCATTGTGATGGCAGGGCTTACGGTTGCGTGGAGTCTGTTCTAAAAAGAGTTTTTCCCCGTATCCCACCAAAGGCGGGTGGCGCCGTTATCTGCGCCACCCAGTTTTTCCGTGAGGGTGGCGTATTGTGCCGGGTCGGCAGTGGCGGCGTCCGTCGAGAACGGAAGGCGGCGGATCATGATATCCGTATCAATCACTTTTCCGGTGTTGTTTTGGACCTTGAAAAGTTTGGGGTATCCGGTACGGCGTTGCTCAGCCCATGCCTCATAACTTTCGGGCCAGCATGCCAGCCACTTCTGGGTAATAATCTTTTCGAGTTTTGTCTCTATGTCTGCATCTTCTTCCCATTTTGGAGAGATGGTAATCAAGGCTTTCATGTCCTTGCCTACCTTGCCGCCTGAGACTACATCTTTATAATCGGCAGGGGTTTTGTCGCTTTCCAGATATTCGGAAGCACCGGCACAGTCCCACTGTGTAAATGAAGTACTTACCCCGTATTCATAGCATGTGCGGGGATTCTCTTTGGTATAGCCGCGGAGGGCTGCTTCGGCCCTGAGCAGCCAGACTTCTGCCGCACTCATCAATACGGCTCCGGTCTTTTCGCCGATGGTACTTGTGTTGAGGGAAGAGCAAGAACTGTAAATGTTGGCGTCACCGTCTTTCATGGGTAACCCGATGGGAATGCCTAACAACTGTTTTTGATAACCTTCGAGAAGGGCGGTGTTATACCATTTCTTGCCACGCGGGTCCTCATAACCGTTGACAATGGATTCCATCGAGGCATTCATGTAGACTTCACCCCAACCGGCAACGGCACACAAAGGATTGATATAGTTCTTGCCCATTACAGCGATGGTTTCCCTTGCACCTTCCAGTACACCTTGATTGTCATTCAGTGCTTTGGTTGCTTGGTCTTTGGCAAGTGTTGCATCTACATTGGAGATGCGCATGGCAAGGCGCAAACGTAGTGAGTTGGCAAACTTTAACCATTCCTTCAAGGTCTTGCCGTTGGTCAGCATATCATACTCTTTGAATTTGTTGTTGTCACCGCCCTCGTCCAGGTATTCCCTTATCAATTGCTGCCCTTCGTCCAGGTCTGCAAAGAAGCGTGTATAGGCTTCTTGCAGTCCGTAAACCCGGGGTGTCTCACCCAGTTGATGGTAGACCAGCGGACCGTATGTATCGGCAATGCGGTGCATCAGTTCCACTTTCAAAATTTCGGTAATGCCGAGGTAGCCTTTCAAGTTGTCATTGCCATAAAAGTTCTTTTCTGCCTTCTGCACCTCCGTGTAGACATATCCGTAAGTACATTGCCATGCGGCATTGGTCCAGCCTGAGTTCAGGTTGTAGCAGGCGTTGGATTTCATGAATTTAGGAATAGGGTCCATGAAGTAGCCGGAGAACATGTCATGGTTCAGGGATTGTGTCATCTGCCATACCCAATTTAAGCCAACAGAACCTATATTGAAGTAGATACCCGACTGTATGGGTTCGAATGGAGCAGTCAGGTTCTGGAAATCTATTTCCTTTTTGTCGTCCGAGAAACCTCCCTTGATTTCGTTGTCGTTCTCAAAACCGCCGGTGCAAGCTGCAAGCAGCAATATGCTATGGCAGAAAAGGAATATGATGCACTTGTTTTTCATAAGGTATTCATTTTAAAAGGTTAATCTTAGGTTAAAGCCGATATTCCGGGTAGTAGGCATGCCAAACACGTCTACTCCTTGATTGTTGTTGCCTACGGACATTACTGCATCGGGGTCGAACGGTGCTTCCTTCTTTAAGAAACACAAGTTGCGCGCTGCCAATGATACGTCGATTCCCTTTATGAATCTACTGTTTTCCAGTATCGTTTTCGGGAAAGAATAGCTCAGTGATACTTCACGGAGTCTGATGCAGGTTGCGTCGTACATATAATATTCGGAGATGGCATTTCTGCCGCCTACTGCGCTGTAAAATGCTCTCGGGTCGTTGAACTTCTGTCCCTGGTATTCTACATATCCCCGGGTGCGGGCATCTTCGGTGACTTTGGTCACGCCGTTGGCATCCAACTCAGACTGTGTCAGTGACATGACTTCGCCGCCAAAGCGGAAATCTATCAGGAAATAGAGCTCCAGGTTCTTGTAGGTAAGTGTGTTGCTCCATCCCATGGTGAAGTCAGGATTGGCATTCCCAAGCAAATCCTTGTTTCCGGTATTTCCTAAAGGCCTTTTGCTGGTTTCATCAACCATGATGCTGCCATCCTCGTTACGGCGGAAAGCATTTCCATAAATATCCCCCAGGCTGCCTCCTTCTTTGACGCGCATCTGATAGCCTGCGTTGAAACCTTCTTCGTAGTAGGAAAATTCTGGATAGTCAGGATGCAGGGTCACTACTTTGTTCTTGTTGGCGGACATGTTGATGAGACTCTTCCACGAAAAGTTTCTGTATAGTAGCGGAGTGGCGTCTACCGTCAGTTCAAAACCCTGGTTACGTATTTTTCCGGCATTGACATACCGGTATTTATAGGTGGAGCCCGTAGGATTGTCCATTCTCAACAACTGGTTCTTGGTATTGGTCTGATACCAAGTGAAGTCTATCCCGAAGCGGTGATGGAAGAAGCGCCATTCTGTACCGAATTCGATGGAGCTGCTGATTTCCGGTTTTAGGTCACCGCGCTGTTCTACGGTATTTACATTGATACTGCCGCCTACCATGATGATGTCTACCGGATTGGTGATTCCTATCGGGAGGTCATTACCGACTTCCGCCCATGAAGCGCGCACTTTTGCAAAACTTATCCATTTGGGCAGGGAGCAGGTTTTGTTAAGAATCCAGGTAGCTCCTATGGAGGGATAGAAGAATCCGGTATTCTTGCTGTCTGTGTGGGCTAATGTGGATGACCAGTCGTTACGTGCGGTAATGTCCAAGTATAGTAGTCCTTTCCAGCCCCACTGCATGGTGGCAAATACTGATTGGAGCGTGCGTTTGCTGTCGATGCTCTGATTTACGGCTGCTTTGGAGTCCATCACTACATTGGGGACGGTAAATACATTCGGTTTGTAGAGGGAAGCAAGCCTTGAGTCTATCGTCAGTGAATTGACTTTACTCATGTTGATGCTGGCTCCCAGTGCCGTATTGAGGGAAAAGTCATCAAATTCCTTGTTGAACAAGACCATTGCGTCACCGTAGACTTGGATTTCCTGGCTGTCCGACCAGATGTAACGTCCGTTTTCCTTGTCCTCGTATTTGCCGGCGATGTTGGGAGCTGTAGTGGCATACATCTTATTGTCGAATTTATCACTGATATAATCCACATTACCCCGTACCTGCAGGTTGAAGTAGTCCGTAATGTGCAGATTGGCTCTGGCCGATGCCACAGCGCGATAACGCTTGTAGCCACTGAGCACGCGTTTTTTCAGCCAGTAGGGATTCTGTCCCCATTCACTGACGGTACCATCTCCATTCTTTTCAATCCAGTTTTGTGTCATCATATTGCGGTCGGCATTCCACGTTTCAAAGTTTTCTCTGTAAGTGCTCATGTCTACGCCACGTGGGAAACTGTACAAGCTGACCAGCGGATTCAGATAATAGCCGCCGGTAGCAGGGGAGTTCTTGACGGTTTGGGTCATTAGTGTTGCAATGCCGTCCAGTTTCAGCTTGTTGTTGAAGAGGCTGGCCGTTTCGTGTAGGTTCAGGTTATTCTTCTGTAGTTTGTTATTGTCCACAATTCCTTTAGCCGTGGTGTTGGCGTATGAGAAATAAGTTTGTACCTTTTCATTTCCGGTAGTGATGGCCAGCGAATTGAAAGTGGTGATGCCATTGCTGAAGAATTCGCCTATGTTGTCATAGTCCGTTACATTGCCTTTTGTACCCCAGCTTGCCGTACCGCCATCTTCGTTCCGGCCGTATGTATTTTGGAATTCGGGGGTACTGATGGCGTGACTTACGGTCAGGTTGGAGGAGAATGTAACGCGCTGCAGTCCGGCCTTTCCCTTTTTAGTGGTGATCAGAATGACGCCATTAGCTGCCTGCGAACCATAAAGCGCGGCGGCAGAAGAACCTTTCAGGATGTTGATGCTTTCTATGTCGTCCGGATTCAGGTTGGAAATCCCGTCACCGGCATCACGGTTCAATCCATCGTAGTTACCGCCGATTACGGTGGAGGTGGATTCTGTTGAGCTGTTCAGCATAGGAACACCGTCAATTACGTACAAGGGCTGGTTGTTGCCGCTGGCAAATGCAGAGCGTGCACCGCGAATGACGACTTTGGCAGAACCTCCTAAATTGGCGGTTTTATTGATTTGTACTCCGGCCGTCTTTCCTGCCAGTGTATTAATCATGTTCGGCTCTTTGGCACGGGTCAGCTCACTGCTGCTTATTTGTTGGGTAGAATAGGTCAATGAGGACATTTTCTTCTGGATACCCATGGCGGTTACCACTACTTGCTCCAGGGCGAGGCTCTTTTCTTCCATCCGGATGTGGAGATTATTTCTACCGTTCAGGGCAATGGTTTGCGGTTCATAACTGATGTAGGATACGACAATAGTGGCATAAGGAGGGATATTCATACTAAATTCTCCTTCGGTATTGGTGATAACACCATTGGCGGTCCCTTTTTCAAGAATGTTGGCACCGATAATCGGTTCGCCTTTGGAGTCCGTCACCTTTCCTCTTACAGTAGCCATTTCCTGCAGAGTGTCTGTCTTATCCTCAGCACTCCTGCTGTTTTTGGTTAAAACGATGTTTTTGCCTTCCATCACATACTTGATGTCTGTCCCTTTGAACATTTGGTCAAGTACTTCGGAAACAGTTTGGTTGCTTGCATTGATGTCGACGGTACGGCGTACATCGACGTTCTGTTTGTTATATACAAATAAGTATTCTGTTTGCGATTCAATTTGCTCGAGAACTTGCCCTACTCTCAGCCGGGCATTTTGAATGCTGACCCTGGCATTCTGAGAGTAGCAGTTCCCGCTGTACACCTGAAATATAACAAGCAGGAGAAGGAATAATGTGATTTTCATAGGTTTGCAATAATTGCTTAAAATCTAATTTTTTTAGATAAAAAAGCCTCATCAACAAAATTTTTCTCATATCTTTGTCACTGTGTTAAGTTAATAAATTGATTAAGGTCGATTTTTGACTGTTTCGGATCGGAAAGTATGGGGGTACTTTCCGATCTTTTTTTCTTACTCATATATAACAATTGAATCCTTTTCTTCGTTGATGCGGAACTTGAAAGGATGGTCTTTCGAGATGGTCCGCAGTATATGTTCGATGCCGTCCTGCTCTCTGAACTTGCCGGTAAAGCTGCCGTAGTTCAGCAGTTGAGGACTGGCAACGGTTATCTTTACATTATAGTATTTCTCCAGTCTACCGAGGATACCGCTGAATGGAGCGTCGTCAAAACAGTATAGTCCCTCTTTCCAGCGTAGATATTCATAGGAAGGAAGGACGGCCTTTCTACATTTTCCGTTTTCATTGAGAAATACCTCGTCTTTCTGCAACCTGGTGATTATCTGGCTGCTGTTGGCCGGATAGATATCGACGATACCTTCCACCAATGTGGTTCCGAACTCATGGCTCCCACTGTAGGCACAGACGTTGAAACTCGTTCCTACAACTTTTACCTTGTTCGTTTCTGTATGTACATAGAATGGGATATTCTTGTTTTTGGCTACTTCAAAGTAGGCCTCTCCGTCCAATTCCACATTTCGTTCGTTGCGTCCGAAGTTGGCGGCATATTTCATGGTGGACTTGGAGTTCAGCCATACGCGTGTTCCATCGGCGAGGGTAATTTGGGCCCGTTGTCCGGCAGGCACAGTGACTGTTTGCAACTGCACCTCCTTGTTATATAAAAAGTCGGAGGTGATGAAATAACCGGCAATGGCGACAATGGTGACGGCGGCTATACGGGCCGCCCAGCGGAGCATCGGCATGATGCGCACCGTTTTCTTTTCATTGTTTCCCTGCTTGTCCGAGAACAAGGAAATGTCGTATATCATGCGCTCTTTCAGGAAGATGTCCCGGTTTTCATCCGAGGCGTCTATCCAGTCGAGTATCATCTTTTCTTCTTCAACGGAAGTAATACCTTTGAAATATTTATATAATAGCTCTTGGTTCATTGTCAATAATTTATTTCTTTTCTAAAACGTGCTCTTTTTACCTTTTGTATATATAACCGGAAAGTGGGCGGTAACCCTATTCCGTAGAAGCATTTTTTAGGATATTAATATTATGAGTATGGTAACAAGATAATCTTTCAGTCTCAGCCGGAGAATCCGCAGCACTTTGGTGATGTGTGCCTCTACGGTTTTAAGTGATATGTCCAGACTATCGGCAATCTGCTTGTTTGCCAGGTTCTGGTATCGGCTCAACATGAATATCTTCCGGCTTTGCTCGGGGCATTTCCTGTAAGGTCTTATTTACGATATGCTGTATTTCCGTGTTGAATATCTGGTCCGGTTCGCAGGCTTTCAAGGTGGAGATGCGTAAGTCCAGTTCGCGCAGGTTGTGGCTGCTGATGGTTTCTTCCGCTCGCAGACGCACCTGCTTGTGCTCGAGTACGTGCAGGGCTTTGTTCTTTATGATAGTCAGCAGCAGGACATGCAGGTTACTGTTTTCTTCCCAGCGGTCTCGGTTTTCCCATAAGGCAATCATGGATTCCATCACAACGTCTTCCGCTTCTGCTTTATCCCTGAGATAAGAATAAGCAAAAGCCAGAAACTTTTCTTGGTTTTCCTGGAAAAAGCGTGAGAAAAGATTCATAGTATGTAGGCTCCTTAAACCGGACATTAATTGAGGTTCTTTATGGAATATAAGGCTTTACATAGCAAAAAAACATAATCTTTTTGGAATATGCAAGCATTATGCCTTGTTTTTTCAGAGCCATTTCTGGCAGTATTGACAAAAAGAAAGCCTGATGGGGTTCCACCAGGCTTTATATACTTAAAGAATAAGAGATTTCTTATTTCTTTTCCGGTCTTTCTTGTCTTTCCGGTCTCGGAAGCAATACTTTGCGTGACAGCTTAAATTTTCCGGTCTTCGGGTCGATGTCGAGAAGTTTTACGTCAATTTCATCACCTTCCTTGATACCGGCTTCTTCTACTGTTTCCAGACGTTTCCAGTCGATTTCGGAGATATGGAGCAAGCCGTCCTTACCCGGCAGGAATTCAACGAATGCACCGTAAGGCATAATGGAGCGTACCTTGCCTTTGTAGACTTCGCCTACTTCGGGGACAGCTACAATCCCTTTGATGATACGCATAGCATCATCGATGCTCTTCTTGTTGGTACCGGCGATTTCGATTCTACCGATGTTGTCCACTTCTTCAATAGTAATGGTAGCACCGGTTTCTTCCTGCATACCTTGGATAATCTTTCCACCAGGGCCGATGACAGCACCGATGAATTCCTTGGGAATGGTCATTGTCTCGATACGCGGAGCGTGAGGTTTCAGGTCTTCGCGAGGCTCGGCAATGCACTCGGTGATTTTGCCCAAGATATATTCGCGGCCTTCTTTAGCCTGCAGCAATGCCTTTTCGAGGATTTCGTATGACAGACCGTCCACTTTGATGTCCATCTGAGTGGCGGTGATACCGTCTTTTGTTCCGGTCACCTTGAAGTCCATGTCGCCCAAGTGGTCCTCATCACCGAGGATATCGGACAATACGGCATATTTGTCTTCGCCTGCATTCTTAATCAATCCCATGGCGATACCTGATACCGGTTTCTTGATTTTCACACCTGCATCCATCAATGCCAGAGTTCCGGCACATACGGTAGCCATGGAAGAAGAACCGTTTGATTCGAGGATATCAGATACCACGCGTACTACATACGGATAGTTTGCAGGAATCTGACCCTTCAATGCACGCCATGCCAGATGGCCGTGGCCGATTTCACGACGGCCTACACCGCGCTGTGCCTTGGCTTCGCCCGTAGAGAACGGAGGGAAGTTGTAGTGCAGAAGGAAACGTTCTTTTCCGTGTTCCAATACGTCGTCGATAATCTTCTCGTCCAACTTGGTGCCTAAAGTCACAGTAGACAAAGACTGTGTTTCGCCACGTGTAAAGATAGCGGAACCGTGAGGGCCGGGCAGGTAGCTGGTCTCACACCAGATAGGACGGATTTCGGTCGTCTTACGTCCGTCAAGGCGCTTGCCTTCGTCCAGAATGGAACGGCGCATCGCCTCTTTTTCCACATCGTGATAGTAACGGTCGATGAGGGCTGCCTTTTCTTCCAGTTCTTCTTCGGAGAACTGTGCCTTGAATTCTTCGCGGATGGCATCGAAAGCATCCATGCGTTCGTGCTTGTTCTTGTTTCCGGAAGCGGCAATGGCATAAGCCTTGTCGTAGCAAGCGTCGTGAACGGCCTTACGGAGTTCTTCGTCGTTCACTTCGTGGCAATATTCGCGTTTCACGGTAGAGCCTACTTCTTCTGCCAGTTCCATCTGTGCCTTGCACTGAATCTTAATGGCTTCGTGTGCGGCCTTCATCGCTTCCAGCAAGTCCTGCTCGGAAACCTCGTCCATTTCGCCTTCCACCATCATGATGTTTTCGTAAGTGGCGCCCACCATCAAGTCCATATCGGCTTGTTCTAGTTGTTCGAAGGTAGGGTTGATGACGAATTGTCCGTTGATGCGTGCTACGCGTACTTCGGAAATAGGTCCGTTGAAGGGGATATCTGAAACTGCAAGTGCGGCAGAAGCTGCGAGTCCGGCCAGAGCGTCGGGCATATCTACGCCGTCTGCTGAGAAAAGAATGATGTTTACGTATACCTCTGCATGGAAATTATCAGGGAATAAGGGGCGGAGAGCACGGTCAACGAGGCGGCAAGTGAGGATTTCGTAGTCAGAAGCGCGTCCTTCGCGCTTTGTGAAACCGCCGGGGAAACGTCCGAATGCGGAGAATTTTTCTTTGTACTCTACCTGTAATGGCATGAAATCTGTTCCGGGAACTGCGTCCTTGGCGGCACAAACAGTAGCTAAAAGCATGGTGTTGCCCATACGAAGCATTACAGAACCGTCTGCCTGTTTTGCCAGCTTTCCCGTTTCGAGCGTGATGGTTCTGCCATCAGGAAGCTCGATCGTCTTAACAATTGGGTTAATCATAAAAAATGTTTTATATCTAATTTTCTTTCAAAATTCGTGCAAAGATACATAATTTATTCATGTAAAATGGTGGGAATGAGATAAAAAGTTTGTATTTAGTTGTTTTTTGCAGTTTTCTATATGGAAGAACGAGGGAAAATGCTTTGACTGAACTTGAAAAGAAGTATATTTGCAGGCACGTTTGCAAAACAAAACTGAAGATACGATATGAAGAAAATCTTTTTTATGGCACTTGCTGCAATAGCATTGGGTGCATGTAATTCCGAACCGAAATTCAAAGTAGAGGGTGAAGTGTCTGGTGCCGACGGCAAGATGCTTTATTTGGAAGCCTCGGCATTGGAAGGTATTGTTCCTTTGGATTCTGTAAAACTGGAAGGGGATGGCTCTTTCCACTTCAAGCAGGTACGTCCGGTGTCTCCGGAATTTTACCGTCTGCGGGTAGACGACAAGGTTATTAATTTCTCGGTAGATTCGACGGAAACGGTTTTGGTAAAGGCACCTTATACCGATTTCGCCACTGCCTATACAGTGGAAGGTTCTCCGAATAGCTCGAAGATAAAGGACTTGACGCTGAAGCAGATGAAGCTTCAGGATAATGTGAATGCATTGCTGCAGTCGGTGCAGGCACATAAGATAGGTGCCGATGTTTTTGAGGACAGTCTTGCCTCTTTATTGAAGAACTATAAGGATGAAGTGAAAATCAGCTATATTTTTGCCGCTCCCAATACGGCTGCTGCCTATTTCGCCTTGTTCCAGAAGTTGAATAATTATTTGATTTTCGACCCTCTGAACAATAAGGAAGACATTAAGTGTTTTGCAGCCGTGGCAACCAGCCTGAACAATTATTATCCGGATGCCGACCGCTCCAAGAACCTCTACAATATTGTGATAAAGGGAATGAAGAATACCCGTACTCCGCAGCAGAAGGTGGTGGAAATCCCCGAAGAGGCAATTTCCGAAACCGGCATCATCGACATTAACCTGCGTGACATGAAGGGCAATACACGTAAGTTGAGCGAACTGAAGGGCAAGGCTGTTATTGTGGACTTCACTGTTTATCAGAGTGCCGTTTCTGCTACACATAATTATATGTTGCGCGACTTGTACGACAAGTATGCCGCCCAGGGATTGGAAATCTATCAGGTTTCTCTGGATGCAGACGAGCACTATTGGAAAACAACTGCCGACAATCTACCTTGGATTTGTGTGCGCGACGGCAATGGAATTTATTCGTCTATAGCGGCTTCTTATAATGTGAAGAATGTGCCTTCTGTGTTCCTGGTCAACAAGAACAATGAGTTGAGTGCCCGTGGAGAGAGCATTAAAGACCTGGAGGCGGCAGTGAAAGCATTGCTGTAACATGTTATAAATAAGAAGTTTTCGTTTAAATATGTTACAAAGCAGCCTTTTATGCTTGACACGCATTGTATAAAAGGCTATCTTTGCAAAGGAAAATCGGAAAGAGGGTTCCAGCATGCTGACCATGTTGGAATTCTTTTTTGTTTATAGTACCATTAAAAACTAACATAACATTTAAGGAGGAAAAAGTATGGCTTATATGTCAGAAGACGGCTACAAGAAATTGATGGCCGAATTGAAACACCTGGAGACGGTGGAACGTCCCAAAATATCGGCTGCCATTGCCGAAGCGCGTGACAAAGGTGATTTGTCGGAAAATGCAGAGTATGACGCTGCCAAGGAAGCTCAAGGTATGCTTGAGATGAAAATTAACAACTTGAAGCTGACCATTGCCGACGCTAAGATTATTGATGAGTCGAAGTTGAAAACCGATTCTGTACAGATTCTCAATAAGGTAGAGCTTAAGAACGTGAAGAATGGCATGAAGATGGTTTATACCATCGTTTCCGAAAGTGAAGCCAATCTGAAGGAAGGAAAGATTTCCGTCAATACTCCGATTGCACAAGGTCTGCTTGGCAAGAAAGTAGGTGACATCGCAGAAATTAAAGTTCCGCAGGGCATGATTAACCTGGAAGTAGTGAACATATCCTTTTAAAGGAAGGCAGGTCCGCATACGGGCTTGCCTTATTTTATAATTTATAGCTATGGCAACAATATTCAGTAGAATTATCGCAGGTGAAATACCTTGCTACAAGGTGGCGGAGGATGACAGATTCTTTGCGTTCCTTGACATCAATCCGTTGGTAAAAGGTCATACATTGGTCATTCCCAAGCAGGAAGTGGATTATATCTTCGATTTGAACGATGAGGATTTGGCGGCGATGCATGTTTTCGCCAAGAGAGTGGCGCTTGCCATCGGCAAGGCCTTTCCGTGTAGAAAGGTAGGAGAAGCGGTATTGGGGCTGGAAGTGCCTCATGCGCACATACATTTGATTCCTATGCAGAACGAAAAAGATATGCTTTTCTCCAATCCCAAACTGAAACTGACGGACGAAGAATTCAAGGCTGTGGCAGAAGCTATCCGTGCAGTGCTTTAATCGGTTTATTTTCCTCCCCTAAATAAACGGAAGCGGGAGTTGGACTTCATCCAGCTCCCGCTATTTTTTTGCCTTCGGCACCTATCCTTTAATTTTTAATTTAAATGTATTCCTCTCCCAGTTTTATCTGGGCATCATTCACATATTTGCGGATGGTATGTTCTTCATCTTTCTTGCAAATCAGTAATACATTGTCCGACTCGGCTATGAGATAACCTTCCAAACCGTCGATAACTGCAAGTTTGTTGTCGGGCAGCACCACGATATTGTCTTTGCTATTATAAATGAGGGATTTACATTTTAAGGCTACATTGCCTGCTTCATCTTTGGGAGACAAATCATACAAAGACCCCCAGGTTCCTAAATCAGACCAGCCGAAATCGCCTAATGACACATATACATTGTCTGCCTTTTCCATGATGCCGAAGTCTATGGAGACATTGGGGCAAGCAGGGAAGTTCTCATCAATGAATTGTTTCTCTTGGACTGTTCCATACACATCTTTGCCGGGGGCCAGTTTGGAAGTCAGCTCGGGCAGCAGGGCTTCGTTTGCCTTGATGATGGTATTTACGTTCCACATGAACAGACCAGAGTTCCAATAGAATTCTCCACTTTCCACGAATACTTTTGCCAGTTCCAGTTCGGGCTTTTCAGTGAAGGTTTTTACCTTGTAGAAATTATCACCGGCGGCTTCGGCTATTTGTATATAGCCATATCCGGTTTCCGGACGGTTGGGCTTGATGCCGAGTGTCAGCAGATTGTCCGATTGGGAAACGAAGTCCAGCCCTTTTTCGATAGCTGCCAGAAATTCGCCTTCCTTCAGGATTAAGTGGTCCGAAGGAGCTACCACTATATTGGCGTTCGGATTCAAGGCGCGGATATGATAGGAAGCCCACGCAATGCAGGGGGCTGTATTCCTGCGTGTCGGCTCCAGTAGAATCTGTTCGGGTTTAAGTTCGGGAAGCTGTTCTTTTACAAGGTCGGCATACAAGTCATTTGTTACGATAAGTATATTTTCCATGGGGATTACCTGCTTGAAGCGGTCGAAGGTTTGCTGCAGCAAGGAACGTCCCGTACCGAAGAAATCCAGAAACTGTTTTGGAAGTGTCTTGCGGCTGAATGGCCAGAAACGGCTACCGATTCCTCCGCCCATGATTACACAGAAATTATCCTTATTGGTTACCATGCTATTGATTTTAAAAGTTTCTGCTAATGTACTGCATATTTTACAAACAAGGAATGATTCAAGCAGGTTTTATCGTTTTTTTCGCCTTTTTTTAGGAAAAGTATTGCAGGTTTAGAAAAAAGCTGTATCTTTGCACCGCATTTGAGAAGTCAAACATGCCCAGATGGCGGAATCGGTAGACGCGCTGGTCTCAAACACCAGTGGATTCACTTCCATCCCGGTTCGACCCCGGGTCTGGGTACGAAGATAAAAGCTAAGTATTGAATAATCAATTACTTAGCTTTTTGTTTTACCTGAATTTTCCCCGCATTTTCCCCACACGTGCAAAAAATATAGTAGTAAGTCATTGTTTTCTTTGGCTGAATATCGTAAATACACTACCTTTGAAAAGAAATAAAGCCTATTAAATAAAAAGCAATGGAACAAGACGTTTGGCAAGAGATAGAACAGTTATACCAAAAATTTCAGAAACTTGGCATCAATGAAGCGGTGGATTATGATAAGTACTACCTTTATTCTCTTATTACCCATTCAACAGCTATTGAAGGTTCTACACTTACCGAAATAGATACGCAACTTCTGTTTGATGAAGGGGTAACGGCGAAAGGGAAACCGTTGATACATCACTTGATGAATGAGGATTTGCGTAAAGCATACGAACTGGCAAAAGAAGAAGCACAGCGTAATACATTAATAACTCCGGTTTTCTTGCAAGGCTTGAATGCTGCCTTAATGCGGACAACTGGAAGTGTGCATAGTGTAATGGGTGGTTCTTTCGATTCTTCCAAAGGTGAATATCGTTTATGTGGTGTCACGGCAGGCGTGGGCGGTCGGTCTTATATAAATCATCTAAAAGTGCCTGTTAAAGTAGAGGAATTTTGCGCTATCCTGCAAGAAAAGCAAAATACTGCGGGAACACTTCGGGAACAATACGAGTTGAGTTTCAACGCTCATCTTAACTTGGTTACTATTCATCCGTGGGTGGACGGTAATGGAAGAACGGCTCGTTTACTGATGAATTATATTCAATTCTGCTATCACCTTTTTCCTGCTAAGATCTTCAAGGAAGATAGAGAAGAATATATACTTTCTTTGCGTCAGTCACAAGAAGAAGAAAGTAATCAGCCTTTCCTAAACTTTATGGTAAGGCAACTAAAAAAATCACTTTTACTGGAAGTAAGAGCATATAATTGTGATATGCAGGATGATCTTATTTTTTGATAGTTAATTTGTGTGTTAATTACTATTTCGATTTTAGCAATATGGATGTAAATAATAATGCTTGGTATTTCACGGGAGAGATTGATTATAAAAAGATCCCTTTGATACAGAAGTGCAAAAACATTATTGTAAAGTGTTCAGTTACCACGAATTTTGAAGTTGATAATATTATTTCGTATCTGCATAATATTTGTTCTTCAGGTGAAATGAAAACGCTGGATTTGAGAGAATTTTATTTACCATCAGGGATTTATAGTATTGGGTATTGTTCTAATATCGAAAAAATAATTTTACCTCAGGGAGAAAGCCGAATATCATACTGTAAGAATTTGAAAGAAATAGTGCTTCCGCAAAACTCTTTGTTAAATATAACGGAGACAAATCATAACATCTCTCTTACGAAATTTGTAGTTGAATATGGGCATAAATATTACTGTGTAAAAAATGATGCTTTGTATTCTAAGGACGGGAGAACGCTATTGTTATTTCCCACAAATAAAATATGTAATTATAAACTTGAAGAAAGTACCGAGTTCATACATGAAAACGCTTTTGAAGGCAGTTTGTTGAAAAGCATATCTTTAAATAGGAATTTGAAGAATATAGGTAAACACGCTTTCAAAAACAGCCGGATAGAGAAATTGTATTTCAATCAATCCGAATGCGAACTTGACGAGTTTGTTTTTGAAGGATGTAGTAGGCTGCATGATATTATGATTCCGGCATATTGGAAAACAATAAAAAAAGGTACATTTAGTAAGTGTTATAATATTAAATATATTAACTTGCCAAAGTCTTTAACTACAATAGAAAAAGAGGCATTCTTAAATTGCTCTAAATTGAAAGTTGTTACTGGTGGAATGGGACTATTATATATAAAGGAACGTGCTTTTTGTGGATGCATAAATCTTAGTGATATATGTTTGAAAAGCATACAAGAGATTGAAAGTAGTGCTTTTAAACAATGTTCAATTCATAATCTTATTATTAGAAAAGGAGCTAAAATAGATTGGGGAGCATTTGGTTATTCTTCTATAAAAAATGTATATGTTAATTCTGAATCATCCAATCTTAATGAGAATGCTTTTTATAATTCAGTAGTAGACAATTTTATTCTTCCTGTAAATTATATCAATCCCCAATTTATAAAGATACCATGGGAACAACAATCTGTTTTTGTAGGGTTTATATGCTTTCTTTACGAAGATAATGGAATCCATTATGGCTTAATTCGAAGTGAAAAACGAACATTTGTTCGTTTTAAATATAAGCCACAAGAAGAAAAATTTGAAATAGGAAATGTTGTTACCTATGAATACAAGAAACGTTATTCAAAACATTTTAATGGGAATAATATAGTATATACCTTAGATAATGCAAATCAAGGATTTAATGTTTTGAATTTGAATTATAAACCTGAAAATAAAGATAAGGATAGTTCGGAAATTTTATTAGAATATATTAAAAATGATTATTGGTATAAACAAGGGCATAAAAGTAAAAACTACATTTTAAGTAATGAAATTATCTCTGAATATTTCAAAAAGAAAGATTATATTGGACTTCAAAGAAAAATATCTGCATATGTCCAACAATATGATATCAAAAAAGCTTGTGAACAGTATTTTGTTACTATTGAAGAAGATTTTAGGTATCGCGTAGGAAGAGATGATTATTATAGCTGTTGTGAAGTCGGCAAAATAGAAAAATATTCTACAGATACATATATACAAAAAATATTGCCTAAATATGGAAAGTGTCTTTATGAAGACAAAGGGTATATGGCTGCCGATAAAATGGCAATAGATACAACTGGATATAAAGAAGAAGCAAGCATTAAAACAAATTCAAATACGGAATAATGCATTAAAATACTATAATCCTATTTGCCATGAACACGAATTATATGAAGAAATTTTATCTGATTACATCTCTGAGCAAAAGGAAAATGAATATTTACTTGAGAAATTATTTCACTATAATACTTTGGTTAATTATGGAAAAAGTTATTTTAGCCATGATGATTTGGAAAAAGTAAGAATGGATTTTATGAGTTTTGCATCCCATATATTGTAGAAAATTATGAAATCCATAGTTAGATGATTAAAAGATCTTCATACTTGTGGCTATATTTAGAATGAATGAAAACAAATCAAGGCGTTTTTTGAAAAGAGGGATGAGTATTTACACATCCCTCTTGTTTTTACTGGCAATATAAATTTATAAAGATGTCACGTAACTATTTTATTAATGTATCAATAGTTTCTTTATGCTCTATATACCAAACCATTGCTTTGATTAGAGACTTCAACATAGACTTGCAATGGGGAAGATACTATGTGAGTCTTCTTTTATTTTTTTTCATAAAAAAAAGAATTTTAGAATGGCGACGTTGCCATTTTCTCTTAAACGCAAATTTAATGTAAAAAGAATAATATTCATTATTTTTTGCTATGTAATTTCAGAATAATCGTGAATTATAGCCTAAATCCTTTACTTTTCATAGACTGCTGCATTTTCCCAAACTGCTCCTTAAACCAGTCGGAAATAGGTTGCTTGTTTATTGTCAATGTTAGTTTGCTATCATTTGCAAGGTTTTTATCAATCTTAAAGGTAGCTTCCCTTACCTCAAACTTTTGCTTATGAGTTTCCGAGTAAATCTTACCGTTACAAACCAATGTTTCTTTTTGCCCAATAAGATTGAAAGCAGGTAATATTGCTATAATAAAAAGTGTCCCACCAGCAGATCTATGGGATGCTGATGGGTTCATACTTTCTCATAAAGAAGGAAGTTTTTTTCAACTTAGCCTTTCTTTGTATTGTGTATAGAGGAAAACAATACAGACATTTAAAGTTTCATACCTCTGCTTTTTCTTGGTTCTTCAACCGTCTGTCGTAAACCTCTTCTTAATTTCTCCCATTGTTCTCTGAACCATTCGCTTATTGGTTGTCTGTTTATGGTTAGAACAAGTTTATTGCTGTCGGTTGGATTTTTTTCAACTCTGAAAATATCGTTTTTGATGTCAAACTTCCGTCTGTGTTCTTCGGAATAGATTTTCCCATTGCATCTGATAGCTTCCCTTTTGTACAAAAGAGAGTCTATCATCCCCTTGGTAAAACCTATGACATAACACAATTTTTCCATTCTCAACATTTCTTTAAGCAATGGGAACCAGTTGAACGCTTTTTCAAGAATGGCGTTCAATCGTGATATTTCCTTGTCTTTGGCTTCAAGCTCTTGATTATGTATTCCTTGTATATTACGAATCTGATTACCGTGCTGTTCCTGCATTTGTTGCATCTGAACTTTTAAGTTATCAATGCTTTTGTCACGCTTGGAAATTTCATACCGTAAACTTTCGTTGGCTTGTTCCAAATCTTTTAATTTACCACTTCCGAAAAGAGAACCTACACCGCTGGTTATGGCAGTGGCTACATCGGTAGCTGCACTTTTGAGTTTGTCCGTGCGTATCTCTGCTTTTACCTGTTTGAGTTCCTGCTCGGCAAGGCTTACCTGTTGCTCCTTGTGTCGCTTGGTTTCCTCTATACGTTGCAGTTCGGCTTTCTGCTTCTCAA
>OAUA01000108.1_pt1 | contig 65834 bp, 52 predicted proteins | sample 1495081 | NCBI WGS metagenome assembly OAUA01 (sample SAMEA2579993, study PRJEB22360) | human gut metagenome | biome: human gut; feature: human-associated habitat; material: faeces | place: Denmark | collected 2008/2010
TATGCTAATAAGTTTAATACCACTTTTGATTTTATTTTTCTTGTGATAAATCCAGATATGGTGTGCTCCGTATCCGAATATAAAATACTCATCGAGTGAGGTCTCGTTCTTCAAACGTTCCATACTTGCACGAAGTTCGGTTTCGTCAGTTGCAAAAAGAATCGTGTTCATGATTCGGAAATAGATTTCTTCCGCTTCATCGCTATAGCGGCAAAAGACGTGTTCGATTGTTACGTTCATGGTTCTATTGGTTTGATTGAGGTGTTTTAGGTACATTGGTCATTATTGATTCTCCGTCTTCGTTGAAAATCTCTATTGTCGGGTTGCCGTCGTTTTCTTCGGGGAGCATAGATTCCGATGTATCGGTCAATGCTTGCCACTCTTCATAGCAAAGACGGTTGTCAATGATGTTCGACACGTCCTCACAGTTCCATGAGCGGACGATTGCCTCGGCTTCTTCGTAACTATTTGCTTTTACACTGAAATAATCCCGTTCCCAACTTGTAACCTTACGGTCTTGATAAAATTTGTATTCTCCCATATCCTTGTTGTTTAACTGTTTACTTCTACAATATCCTCGATTCTGCCGTACAGTATCGAGCGTAACGCTGTTTTGTCAATCGCATAATACTCGTGAATGCTTCCGTGCTGTTTGACGAAATACCGTTTGAGAACGTCGGAAAAATCAAAATGATAACCGCTCAAGGCAATTCCACGTTTGAAATAGATGCTTTCCCACACGTTACGGGTAATCCAGTTCTTTTCTTCCCGGTTTAACTTGCCTCCGTTGTTCAGGTGTACCCGCAATTTGTAAACCTTGCTGTCCTGTAATGTCGCCAGTTCGGGAATATCCCATTTGACGAATTTTGTTGCTATCTGTGTCATACGTTTGCTATCGTTTAATCATGGATAATCACTTCATCACGGTATTCTGAAATTTCCTTGCCGCTTTCAAGGCGGACAACTATGGTGTTACCATAGTTGCCCACGATTGTACCTTCCGTGTAACCTTTGTATGGATTGAGCAGTGTGCAAGACAAACCGATAATATCGCTGTCTTCTTCGTATTCGTACATAGTGAATGCGTTTTTAGGTTACAGCTTAATGTCCCACTTGCCTTGCGAGAATATCCGAAAGCTCACGTATTCGTCCTCTAACTCGTATGTCAGTATGCGGATATAGATTTTATCTTTGGCTTCCAAAGAAGCTACCAGTTCGTCGATTTCTTTTTCTGGGTATTCCCAACGGGAAGAAAATTCTGCATCTACAGTGTCGCCATACCGATTGACAAAACCGTTGAAATTATCGTCCAGAAATGCCTCTATTTTATCGAGGTCTTGCTTGTTTTCCGTACTTGCGTGAAAAATGTTTGTTGCATAGTTCGCCATAATCTTAAATTTTGAGTTTTCTTTTTTCCCTCTTGTAGCATCAGCTACTTTCGGGCTTGATTTAATTATGTCGCTTCAAAAGGTGACATGGCTCTTTATGCAGGGTTTCACAACCAAATACTACCTCCGCAAAGCGGAGCGTGGAGATTTTGTCGTGAACCGTCAGGCTGTGACCTTGCATACAAGAAAGACATGTCAAGTACCTTTGCGACACAATTCATATCAGACAGCCCGAAAGCGGATGTGCGAATACAGGGAAGAGAAGATCTCGTGTAAAAGGTTGATGGTTTATAAAAAGGGAGTTGCAGCGAAAAGAAAAATATGCCGTGGAATCTTTTTTTCTTTTGGCTGCACAATGGGACCAGAGTGTTTTACGAAGTTCGGGAAAAGGTTTAGTTTAGTCCATTAGCCTATATATATGCTAAATCAAAGTAAACTATATTTAGGCAGACAAATTTGCCTGCCTATAAGTTTTTCCTTATCTTTGTATGAATTAAAGAAGGCTTGCTTTTCTTTTGGCTGCAATGGTTCTTGGAAGTTCAAATACAACCGTCGGACGAGGAAAAAAATTCTGGTAGGAAGCTGGTTCAAGAAGTCCCGATTATAAGTAAGTGCAAGGAAAGAAACAGAGTGAAAACAAAAAATCGGGAAATGCCTTTAATTAGCAATTTTGTTTCTTATTTGTTCCTCAATTAAAACTATAAAATTTTCAACACACTGAATTTCAAATCATTATATATACTATTTTTGAGAGATTGGATTTATTACCAATATTTTGATATTTACGCGCAAGGAAAATTAGGACCGCACGAAGTGATTGATTCTTTAAAAGAAAATTCGTTTTCTGTTTCGCAATTAAAACGGATAGAGGATATTGCCAATATTGATTCTTCTTTACTGGTGCAGAACGTGGATTGGGCTTTTAAGGTGTGGAGAGAGCAGCCTTGGGGCAAGAATGTAAGTTTTGATAATTTTTGTGAGTTTGTTCTACCTTATCGATTGGGAGATGAACCACTTGGATTCTGGAGAGAAGATATTTATAAACGCTATAATCCAATATTAGATAGTATCCGGTTGTTGCCTCAAGCTCAGGATCCGTTGGTTGCTGCAAAGGTGTTGATGGATTCGCTTGTTGTGGAACAATCCCATTTTACCGGTCTGTTTCCCGCCGGTCCGCATTTAGGTCCTTCAGTAGTGTCATGGCGTGCGGGGAGCTGTCGCGAGTTCGCCGATTTGGTAGTGTATGTAATGCGTGCTTTGGGTATTCCTTGTGGGACAGACTATATGGCGATGCGTGGAGATAATAACGTGCCGCATTTCTGGAATTTTACATTGGATAAAGATGGAAAAACGTATATTACGGAATTTCCCGATCCTAATTGGAAACGGGCTGTGAGTATGTATAATCCTAAGGCAAAGGTATACCGGAATACGTATGGCTTAAACTGGAAAGATGTAAAGAGACAACAGGGAAAAATGATGCATCCGGCGTTTCGAAAACCTCTATATCAGGATGTCACGGCTGTGTATGCCGACAGTTTGAATCGTGATCTGGTAGTGTCTTCTGATATTTTGTGTAAGGAAGTTCACAAAGGAGATATTGTCTATTTTTGCCTTTCCACAAGGATGGATTGGGTACCTATAGCATGGACTGTTTTTGAAGAAGACTCATTGCGCTTTCAAGATACGGAAGGTAGTGTGATTGGTTGTTTGGCTACATGGAATGGAAAACGTCTTGTGATGCAGTCCGAGCCGTTTACCTATGATAAAATGTCAGGAACGATTGCTTTGCTCACTCCTCAAAGTGAAAAAGAAGATATAACCTTGTATTTTAAGTTTCCGCTGTTCTGCGACTTAGGTATCCTTCGTATGCCCGGAGGAGTTTTTGAAGGAAGTAATGATTCGCAGTTTCGCTCTGCAGATACATTGTATTATGTAAAACAATGGCCTTTCCGCTTGAACAACACTATTTTTCCGGAGAAAGAAAAGTCTTATCGCTATGTTCGGTACAAGGGGCCGAAGGGGAGTTATTGCAATATAGCAGAGATGGCTTTCTTTGAAGATACCTCGGATACGTTGGCGTTGAAAGGGCGGATCATCGGAACTCCGGGTTGTTTTCAGAAAGACGGCTCGCATGATTATTACAAAGTATATGATGGCAATCCCTATACTTATATGGATTATAAGACTCCTGATGAGGGGTGGGTCGGATTAGATTTTGGCATTCCCCACCGGATAAAGAAATTTACTTATATTCCTCGTAATTCGGATAATTTTATCCATAAAGGAGATGTATATGAATTATTCTATTGGCATGACAAGAAATGGAATTCTTTAGGTCGGCAAGTGGCAAAAGCAGATTCTTTGAATTATGTAATTCCGAAAGGGGTAGCCTTATTTTTAAAGAATCATACGCAGGGAAAGGACGAACGGATCTTTAAGAAGACCGATGGGAGACAACAGTTTTGGTAGAAGAGAATGAGGATGGTATGTCGTCATTACTAAAGCAAGAATATCTGCCGGACTCTGTCTCGGTTTATAATCAAGAGCCAGATATTTTAAAAGAGATAAATAATGAATGTTAGATGTTTTTTATGGGGGATTTTGTTTATAACTGTATCAAGTTGTATAGAATCTGATAGGATTATGCATTATGCTCAATTTGAGCATACCATAAATTTGAAATCCGATAGAATACAGGTTCCTTCGGTGTTATTGTATCCACGGAGTTTAGTTTTATGTGATAGTAATCTGATAGTATTCAATGAAAAAATGGATACTATGTTTCAATGCTTCCATTTGCCGGATTTGACTTTTCAATATGGTTTTGGAACACAGGGGCAGGGACCGAATGATTTCGTTCTCCCTTCTATTACCCCTGTGAAATATCAAAAGAACGGTTTTGTCATGTTAGACGGAATTAACCTGAAACATATTAGTGTCGAGAAAGACAAAGCTATCGTACAGACTTCGACTTTAAATTATAGATTTAATTGTTTTAATGACTTGATAAGTATTTCCGATAGCAGTTATTGCTGTAATGGAGGTTTTGAGAATGAAAAAGAATTTAGGTTTCTTTATCCTGACGGAAATCATGAATCATGGGGAGAATATCCTGAAACAGAGGAACGTTTCGGATCTGTTTTGGGCAGGAATCAAGCGTATATAAAGATGACCGTCGCTAAGCCTGATAAGAGTTGTTTCGTTTCGTTCTACCAACATATACGCCGTTTCAGAATTTATGGTAAAGATGGAGAATTAAAAAGAGATGTTATTTTAGATATTCTTCCCGGGCAAGAACGTCCTGAAGTGGATGATTATTTGAGATTCATACATCCTATAAGTGTCTATGCAACGGACAGTTATATTTATACATTAAATCTGGATATGACAACAGAGGAAATTGAGAATCGGAAAACTACTCCTAACATCCAAGTATTCGATTGGGAAGGAAAACCACTTATACAATATAAACTCGATTGTTTTATTAACACTTTTGTCGTTGATGAAGTTGCAAATAAGATTTATGGAGCTTTTGTTGAAGACGAAGATCATATTTATGTATTTAATTTACCCCGATTATGAAATGGATGATTTTGATTTTTTTGAATTTTTTGTTTTGTGCCCAACTGGTTGGGCAAGTATCACGACCCGATAGAAACCTTTTACGTGGTGAGACGTATGTGATTGAGGTGCCGAAAGGATGGAAACGTCCTTCTGCTGTGCATTCTTGCAATGATGAACCTTTGAAACGCGTTAATGGGAAATACGAAACTACAAAGTTTATGAGAGTATATTCAAAACGTAAAGATCGTTGTGGTGCGGTATTGACCATTATGGAAATACAAAAATGTGCATCTTTTCAGGAAATATTTAAGGAAGACAGTATTGGGGCATCGACGGATACTACGCAGGTGAAGGTGATATATAAGTCTGTCAATAGTAAGAATGGGGTTAAAAAGATGGCTTTTACTTCGTATAAGGCAGAGCGTCATCCGGAAACTAACGAATTATCTGCTTTGCAAAAGGCTGAATGGTATTTGCAGGGGCGTGAAAATGTATATTATATCAGTTTTACGTCTTGCTCATTGTTTTTAGAACTGCTACCGCAGATTAAAGATATTGTGGCGTCGTTAAAGGAACTTTAAGTAAAACATTTGGTAATGTTTTTACGAATAAGATGTGTTTATAATTTAAAATGTATTATTTTTGCGAGTATAGAAAAGAATATCGCAATAAGTAGCCTTGACTAATATATGTGGAAGAAGTTGTCGCTGTATGTTTGTTTAATAACTATTTTGTGTTCTTGTCAGAAACAACGTAGTGCTTATGCACCTCCTACGTTTCCGGAAGTAAAGAAAATACATGCTCATCGTTTGTCGGACGAACTCCTGATCAGCTATCCTTTGGATATGGCTGTTAGTGAGGACTATATCTTTATATTGGCTTTGGCAGATAATGCCTGGTTGCAGGTATATGATAAGACTACAGGGCAACTGCTTGGAAGTTTTGTAACAAGAGGGCAGGGACCGGGTGAAGCGACTACTGCGAACATGTGCTATTATAATGCACGTGAAAAGAAAATTTCTGTGTATGACGAATCTTCTATGAAGTTATTGACTTATCAGTTTGATAAAGACGCTGATAATTGGGGAGCGTTGATAGAAGAACGGTCTTTTTATGATTTAGGAGGTACAGTACGCCGGGTGTGGGAACTTCGGAATGGTAGGTTTTTGGTAGATGGTCAGTTGGGAACAAAGTCGGATCAGCAAAAACGTTTTCAGATGTTGGCAGATGCAAAAGTGGTGGCTGATTACAATGATTTTCCTATAGATACTCCGAAAGAACGTTCCGTTTGGTCATCGCCAGCAATTGCGATATCTCCGGATTGTAAAAAGATGGCCGTAGGAACTTTATATGGAGGAATCCTTGAATTATTTGATTTATCACAAAACATAGAATTAAAAGCAATCCGAAAATTTTATCCTCCGGTCGTGCAATATTTATCCGGAACTATCCAAAACACAGAGGAGACTGTTTGGGGCTTTTCTGCGTTATGTGCTACAGATGAAAGGATTTATAGTGTATTTATAGGTGACAAGAATCCCAATTTATTTAATAACTTATCCGTTTTTGATTGGGATGGCCGGGAATTAATCAAATATAATACTGATTGCCTCGTTTTGAGAATTTGTGCTTTAACTCAGGAACCAAATAAACTGTATGGGATTGCTTTTTCTGAAACTCATGAATTTTATCTGGTTTCTTTTTCCTTGGGTTCTTGACAGGGGATCGCATTAAAATGTATATATATATGAAGAAAGAGGTTTGGATAAAACTGGTGAAACGAATCGGGAACTGGATTGTGAATATCTGTTTCTATTCTTGTGTGGCTTTTGTTGCCTGGATGGTATTGCAGGTGTTTTGCCTGACTTCTTTCAAAATCCCCTCCAATTCAATGGAACCGGCATTGCTTTCGGGAGACAAAATACTGGTGGATAAATGGACCGGTGGGGCACGTCTGTTTAATATCTTTGCGTCATTGCGAGGAGAAGAAGTGGATATCTATCGTCTACCGGGTTTCGGATCGTTTCAGCGGGACGATGTGCTTGTTTTTAATTTCCCTTATCAGGATGGGAGCGACAGCATCGGATTTGATATAATGAAGTATTATGTGAAACGGTGTATTGCCTTGCCGGGTGATACTTTGGAAATACGTAAGGGCTATTATCATATAAAAGGAATCACAGACAGTGTGGGGAATGTGCAGGCGCAACATCGGATTGCACGTGTCAGAAGGGAAGATTCACATGGGATCGTGGTGGATGCTTTTCCGTGGGACGGACGTCTGGGATGGACCATTCAGGAATTCGGACCTCTTCCGGTACCGGCCAAAGGGCAGGTGGTGAAAATAGATACATTGTCTTGTTTGCTTTACGGAAGATTGATCCATTGGGAGCAGAAGAAGAGACTGCGGCAAAAAGGAGAGGTGGTATGTCTGGGCGATAGTGCAATAACGGAATATAAGTTCACAGAGAATTACTATTTCGTATCGGGAGATAATATGGAAAATTCCAAGGATTCACGTTATTGGGGAATGTTGCCCGAATCATATATTGTAGGTAGGGCATTTACAATATGGCGGTCGGACGATCCTTTACGTGGAAAGATTCGTTGGAACCGGGTATTTAAAAGAATAAAATGATGAGAGAAAAAGTAGATTATATGCATATTATACTTCGTGGAGGACTTCTGGCAATGGTATGTGCACTGCTGTCTGTGGTATGGGTAAATGATCCGATGCTTCCGGCAGGTGAGTTGTCGGGGCAATGGCTCTATCTGGCAAAAGTTGCTATGGGAGCTGCTGTCGGTTGGGTGGTGTTGGCCTTTCTCTATTATAGAAAGGGGTATGATATGGGGGCTGATTTTTATCAGGTCGTTATTTGGAGTTTTATTGTTTTGGCTGCTTCTGAGGCTATTTATGGCTTGAGGCAGCTTTATGGTTTTACTTCTTCCCATCATTCTCTGTATTCCTTGACCGGATCTTTTTTTAATCCCGGACCGTATTCCGGTTATCTGGCTATGATATTTCCTCTTTGTCTGGATCAATGGTTACGATTACGGAAAAGGGAGAATAAAAATTGGATGGAATGGACGGGATATTATGGGGCCGTGGCAGTATTGTTTCTTATACTCTGTGTGCTTCCTGCGGGAATGAGTCGTTCGGCCTGGGTGGCTGCTCTTATTTCAGGTATTTGGGTATATGGAGTGCATAAATCCTGGCCGGTACGCTTGAAAAGAGTGTGGATGCGCAAAAAGACAAAGGTGCTGGCCGTCACCTCTGTGTTATGTATAGTTGTGTTGGTCGGAGGAGTCTGTTTGTTTAACCTGAAAAAAGATTCGGCCAGCGGGCGACTGTTCATGTGGAAAATCAGTAGCCGTGCCATTGCAGAGAAACCATTTACAGGCTATGGCCAAGGAAATTTTGCACTGGCATATGGGACAAGTCAGGAAGCTTATTTTGCCGAAGGGAGTTATTCGCCTCAGGAAGAATTGGTGGCAGGAAGTCCGGAATATGCTTTTAATGAATATTTGCAGATAGCACTCGAGTGGGGGATACCCGTATTGCTTTGTTGCCTGGTTTTTGCAGGATTTTGTCTACGGAGAGGTGTGGAACTGAAACGTTGGGGGCCTTGTGGCAGTGTGATCTCTTTGTTGGTATTTGCTTTTTCTTCTTATCCGATGCAATTGCCTGCTTTTGTTATTGCATTCCTGATTTTACTGATGGCTTGTATTGCAGGACGCTTTCTTGCCTGGCAACTGGCGTTTGCTTGTGTGTTGGGATTTTCCGGATACCATTGGTGGCAGGCAGATGTGCATCAAGAGTGCAAGGACTGGGCCAACTGCCGTATGTTGTATCAGGCAGGTGCTTATCAAAGTGCAAAAGAAGGCTATGAACGTTTGTATCCGAAATTAAAGGGAAGAGGGGCCTTTTTGTTTGAGTATGGGCATTGTTTGCATAAATTAAAGGAGGCGGATGCTTCAATTCTATTATTGAAAGAAGCTTCTACCCGAAGTTGCGATCCGATGATACTAAATATTATTGGTAAGAATTTTCAGGAAAAAGGAGAATATGCTCAAGCTGAAAAATGGCTTTTGCGTTCTACTCACTTATTGCCGGGAAGGATTTATCCATATTACTTGTTGGCGAAGCTGTATGCCTCGCCTGGATATTTACAGCCCGATAAATTCCATGAAATGGCGGACTTGGTCTTGACCAAGGAACCCAAAGTACAGTCGACAGCCGTACGGGAAATGAGGGATGAAATAAGGAAGTTAGTTATAGATGTAAGTAACGAAAAAATCGTAAATAACAGAAATGTAAATGATTAATATGTTTTAAATGCAAGAAAAAGTATACAATTTCTTTTGCGTTTCTGAAGATTAGCAATTATATTTGTGACTGTATGCTAATAATATGAAATACATCATATATATATGTCTTGGAAATAAGACATCAAATAAATAGAATTTGCTATGATAAACAGAATAAACGAACTACAAATAAGATTCGGGAATGAAATGCAGTTTTCCTATCCGAATCTTGACGGATTAATTGGAAGAAAAGTTTTTTGTCCACCTATACAAGTAACGTAAAAATCGTAAATTGCTAATAATTAATGGATTTAAGCTTCTGTGTTATCCGGAATTAGTCCACCATTTATTTTGAGTTTTAGAAAGTAACCAACTATATTTGCAATCATAATTAATAGAGAAAAAGTTTAATAACATTATGAAAAACCAGTATCCCTTCTATACGCTTTGTCTGGCATTGACAATGCTGACAGCTTGTTCCGGTGAGAAGAAAGAGAGTGCTTCTGAAAAAGGAGTGGAAACCGTGTTGCCCGACACGAAAAACGAGGTGTCTGTCATGACACTCAAAAAGCAGATATTCAATCATGAATTGGTGAGTAATGGAAAAATTTCTGCCCGGGGAATGGCTGACCTGAGATTTGAAAGTGGTGAAGTGATAGCCCATATTTGGGTAAAGAACGGAGACCGGGTACGAAAGGGGCAGAAGTTGGCGGAGTTGGACAAATTCAAACTTGACAACCAGTTGTCGCAATCGGAAGACGCTTTAAAAAAGTCGGAATTGGAATTGAGGGATGTACTTATCAGTCAGGGCTATCCGGCAGACGATATTAGTCAGGTACCCGAAGAGACAATGAAGTTGGCAAAGGTGAAGAGTGGTTATGATCAGAGCAAATCACAATATGAAATGTCGAAATACAATGCAGAGCACGCTACTTTGACCGCACCTTTTGACGGAGTAGTTGCTAACCTGTTTTCGAAACCCTACAATCTGGCCAGTACTTCGGATGTATTCTGTACGGTGATCGATATGCAGGGGATGGAAGTAGATTTTACTGTACTTGAAAGTGAGTTGCCATTAATAAAGAATGGAGATAAGGTAGTGATCAAGCCCTATTCGGATGCCGCAACAGTACACGAAGGAAGTATTTCGGAAATCAACCCTTTGGTAGATGATAAAGGAATGGTGAAGGTGAAAGCCCGGGTGAACGGGGCCGGTAAGCTGTTTAGCGGGATGAATGTACGTGTCAGTGTACATCGTTCGTTGGGAGAGCAGTTGGTGATTCCGAAAAGCGCAGTCGTACTTCGTTCGGGCAAGCAGGTTGTATTTACCCTGAAAGATGGGAAGATGGCCCAATGGAACTATATTCATACCGCTTTGGAAAATGCAGACAGTTATAGTGTGGCCGACGGACTGACAGAAGGAGATACAGTCATCGTAAGCGGAAACATTAACCTGGCACACGAAGCTCCGGTCACAATCATTGAATAAGGATGAATCACTAACACAGAACAATTATGATTAAATTCCTGATACAACGTCCCATTGCCGTATTGATGGCTTTTACGGCTTGCTTCATAGTGGGGTTGGTGACGTACTTCACATTACCGGTATCGCTGTTGCCGGATATCTCCATCCCGGAGATTACCGTACAGGTATCAGCTAAAAATACCTCGGCACGTGAATTGGAAAACACAGTCGTGAAGCCTGTCCGTCAGCAATTGATTCAGGTGGCTGCCCTAAAAGACATGACCAGTGAAACACGTGACGGTGCGGGTATTATCCGGCTTAGTTTTGATTTTGGTACCAATACGGACCTGGCATTCATAGAGGTTAACGAAAAGATTGACGCAGCTATGAACTATTTGCCTAAAGATACCGATCGTCCGAAGGTGATCAAGGCAAGTGCTACCGATATTCCGGTATTCTATCTGAATCTGACTTTAAAGACAGACAGTGCTTATGAAGAGACGGATCAGCAGGCTTTCCTGAATTTATGTGAGTTTTCAGAGTCGGTAATCAAACGCCGTATCGAACAGTTGCCGGAAGTGGCAATGGTAGACGTTACCGGTTTGCTGGAAAGACAATTGCAGATTGTACCCGATATGGATAAACTGGCTATGCTTGAATTATCCATTGAAGATATTGAGACGGCTCTGGCGCAAAACAATGTAGAGCCGGGAAGCATGACCGTACGGGATGGATACTATGAATATAACATCAAGTTCTCAACTCTGCTCCGTACTGCGGAAGATGTGGAGAATATATATATCCGTAAGGGAGATCGCATCATACAGTTGAAAGAATTTTGCCGGATAGCGATAGTACCGGTCAAAGAAAAAGGAGTATCTGTGTCGAACGGTAAAAGGGCCGTGACGCTTGCCATCATTAAGCAGGCCGACGAGAACATGGACAATATGAAAGATGCTCTGTCGGAAACAATGGATTATTTCAAAAAGATCTATCCGGATATCGAGTTTAGCGTGAGTCGTAATCAAACCGAACTGCTGGACTATACAATATCCAATCTTCAGCAGAATCTCTCACTCGGTTTTGTTTTCATTTGTATCGTTGCCGTACTCTTCTTGGGAGATGTCAAATCTCCATTCATTATTGGGCTGAGTATGGTGGTGTCTATTGTCATCAGTTTCTTGTTTTTCTACCTGTGTAAAATGTCTCTCAATATCATCTCCCTGTCCGGACTGATCCTGGCACTGGGTATGATGATCGACAGTTCGATTATCGTAACGGAAAATATATCGCAATACAGGGAAAAGGGTTATTCGTTGCGGAGAGCCTGCGTGGCGGGAACAAGTGAGGTGGTGACTCCTATGCTGAGTTCTTCGTTTACGACAATCGCCGTATTTGTACCTTTGGTATTTATGAGTGGTATCGCGGGTGCTATCTTCTACGATCAGGCTTTTGCCGTTACGGTAGGATTGATGGTCTCTTATTTCACCGGTATCATGTTGCTTCCTGTTCTGTATATGTTGGTCTATCGTACCGGGATCAAAGGTGGTCCGAAGTGGTTGAGGCTGAAAATTAATAATCCTTTGAAAGAACATACTCTGGACCGCTTCTACGATAAGGGTGTCGACTGGGTATTCAGTCATAAGACGTTGAGTGTATTGTTCTGTGCCATCTCTTTTCCGTTATGTATCTTCTTTTTCTACTTTATCGATAAAGAAAGAATGCCGGATATCGACGAAAATGAATTGATTACCCGCATCGAATGGAACGAAAACATTCATGTGGACGAGAATCAACGCCGGGTCGACGAATTGTTCCGTGAGTTGCAGGGAGCATCTGTGGAGCAGACAGCGTCCATCGGATTGCAGGATTACATTTTGAACAGGGAACAAGAGTTGTCGTCATCGGAGGCGGAACTTTATTTTAAGACCGAAACCTCGAAAGAGATTGCTCCGTTGCAGGAACAAATTTATCAGAAGTTGAAAGAACGTTATCCTTTGGCTGTGATTTCATTCTCTCCTCCTGAAACTGTTTTTGAGAAACTGTTTGTGACCGGTGAGGCTGATATTGTGGCCGAATTATATGCCCGCAATAAGGACAGGGCACCCGGCCCCGGTACTTTGCGTGGATTGGAGCAAACATTCGGTCAGAAGACAGGAATACCTCCTACAGGTATTGCTTTCGAAAACCAATTGAACCTCAGTATTAATCAGGAAAAGCTATTGTTGTATCAAATCTCTTATAACGAGTTGTATCGTGTGCTGAGAACTGCTTTCAAGGAAAACAGTGTAGCTATGTTGCACTCTTATCAGCAATATCTGCCTATCAGCATTGCAGGAGACGAAAAGACGGTTAACCAGGTTTTACAGGAAACCTTGATTCAGACACAACCGGACAGCAAGACGGGAGAGGTGAACTTTATTCCCTTACGGGAGCTGATAAAAGTAACTCCCGCAGAAGATTTGAAGAGTATTACAGCCGGAAGGAATGGGGAGTATATTCCTTATAAATTCTATGGAGTGGAGAATGCGGAGAAGTTGATGACCCAGGTTAAAGAAACATCTAGCGAGACAGGAGATTGGGACATCGCCTTTTCGGGAAGCTTCTTTTCCAATCAGAAGATGCTGGACGAACTGGTGGTCATTCTGTTCATCTCCCTTTTGCTGATGTATTTCATTTTGGCGGCTCAGTTCGAGAGTTTCATGCAGCCTTTGCTGGTGTTGATGGAAATACCGATTGACGTGGCGTTTGCATTGGTATTGCTTTGGGTGTGCGGACATACATTGAACCTGATGTCGGCCATCGGATTGATTGTGACTTGCGGTATCGTGATCAATGACTCCATCCTGAAGCTGGATGCCATCAACGAATTGCGTAAGGAGGGAGTACCATTACTGGAGGCCATTCATGAAGCCGGACGAAGAAGATTACGACCGATTATCATGACATCGTTGACCACTATTTTTGCAATGGTACCGTTGCTGTTTTCGTTCGACCTTGGTTCCGAACTTCAGAAACCGCTGTCTATAGCCATGATAGGTACTATGACAATCGGTACCCTGGTGAGTTTGTTCATCATCCCTTTGTTGTATTGGTTTATTTATAGAAATAAAGAAAAACGATAGATATGAAGAAAAGATATTATATAGTAATAGCAGCCTTGCTGTTTGGGGCTTCTGTAGCGAAGGCTCAGGATCATATAAAACTCGATTTGCAGAAGACGATACAATTGGCCAATGACAGTTCACTGGAGGCATTCCGTACGCAGAATATGTATCTTTCCGGTTATTGGGAGTATCGGACTTTCAAGGCCAACCGCCTGCCGAGCCTTACTTTGAATATGACTCCTGCCGAGTACAACCGGGATATCACCAAGCGATACGATTCGGAAAAGGACCTGGATGTTTATCGTAGCCAACAGTCGTTCTATGCATCGGGTAATCTGGCTATCCAGCAGAACTTCGATTTGACCGGCGGTACTTTCTACCTGCAATCGCAATTGGGATATATGCGTAGTTTTGGTGGGAACAAGACAACGCAGTTTACCAGTGTACCTATCCGGTTGGGATATTCACAGAGTCTGGTCGGATATAATTCGTTCAAGTGGGAGAGAAAGATTGAACCCTTGAAATATGAAAAAGTAAAGAAAGAGTTTGTGTATAATGTGGAAGCCGTATCCGTGCAGGCCACTACGTATTTCTTTAACCTGGCTATGGCGCAGGCCGAGTATAACCTGGCCAAGGAGAATATGGTTTCTTCGGATACGCTTTATAGCATCGGAGTGCAACGCCAGAAGATAGCAGCCATCTCGAAAGCCGACTTATTGACACTGAAGTTGGATGTGGTGAATGCACGCAATACGTTGCAGAACAAGGCTAGTGCCCTGAAACGCGCCATGTTTTCACTGGTTTCGTTCCTGAACCTGGATAAGAATACGGTTATCGATATCGACTTGCCTGTCCGGCCTCAGGAATTGGTGATACCGGTGGACAAGGCATTGCAGATGGCACATGAAAACAATCCTCAGTTACTGGGGTTAAAGCAGAACGTACTGGAAGCCGAACGCAATGTGGACAAGACGAAAAAAGAGTCGCGTTTCAATGCGAGCGTGAATGCCAGTATCGGTTTCAACCAGGTGGCTGATAATTTTGGAGATGTGTACCACAAACCCATGCAGCAGGACTTGGTATCGGTCAGTGTCAGTATTCCGTTGGTTGACTGGGGGGTAAGGAAAGGTAAATATAACATGGCCCGCAATAACCTGAATGTGGTGAAAACTTCTGCCCGCCAGGATGAAATCAGCCTGGACGAAGAAGTGATCATGACTGTGAACGATTTCAATATTCAACAGAATATGATCACCAGTGCCGAAGAAGCACTAGACCTCTCTATCCTGGCCTATAACGAGACTCGTCAGCGGTTTATCATCGGGAAAGCAGATATCAACAGTCTGACCCTGTCTCTGAACCGTCAGCAAGAGGCACAACAGAATTACATTTCAGCCTTGCAAAACTATTGGCTGAACTATTATAAGATACGTAAACTGACGTTACATGACTTTGCTACCGGAATCTCGCTGACTGACAAGTTTGACTATGCGGGAGGACAATTGGTGCGATAGTGCTAACTAACATTGAAACGATGGATAATCCTTCTAAAATAAAAACGCAGACGAAAGCCTCTTCTTTTACGCTGATTGTCGCCTTTATATGCGTGGCGTTGATCGGTCTGGCCTTAATCCCCCTGCTTCCCGTAAAGCTGAACCCTTCGAGAACCCTGCCCGGTTTTACGGTGCAGTTCAGTATGCCCGGTACTTCGTCGAGGGTGGTGGAAATAGAGGCTACCAGTAAACTGGAGGCTATGTTGGCACGTATCAAGGGCATAAAGAATATCTATTCTACCTCCGATAATGGTTCGGGAAGCATCACCATTGAATTGGATAAGTATGCGGATATAGATGCGGTACGTTTTGAGGCTTCTACCATTATCCGGCAGACCTGGCCGCAGCTTCCCGATGGAGTGAGCTATCCTTATATCAGGATGAAGCGCCCGGACGAGAATGCTTCCCGCCCTTTTATGTCGTTTACACTCAACGCTCCTTCTACTCCTATCTTGATTCAGCAATATGCCGATGAGCATATCAAAACAAGACTGGCACAGATTCAGGGCATCTATAAGATAGACCTGAGCGGAGCTACTCCCATGGAGTGGGTCTTGGAGTATGATAGCGAACAACTGAGACGATTGGGAATTACTTTGAGTGATATCCAGCAGGCTGTCAGCCGCTATTATCTGAAAGAGTTCCTTGGTACCTATAATGTCGAATCATCTACAGGGGGTAAAGAGTGGATCCGGTTGGCGCTGATGCCTGAAACAAAAGATGAGGGTTTCGATGCATCCCGTATCCGGGTGAAGAGTGCCGAAGGTAAATTGATCAGTCTGGACGAGCTTGTAACTGTGTCCCACATGGAAGAGGCCCCCCAAAGCTATTATCGCATCAACGGACTTAACTCCATTTATCTGTCGATAACAGCAGAAGAAACTGCCAATCAATTGCAATTGAGCAAACAAGTGAAAGAAGAGATGGAGGCCATACAAAAGGTGTTGCCTGCCGGATATGAAATTCACACCAGTTATGATGCGACGGAATTTATTCACGAAGAATTGAACAAGATTTATCTGCGTACCGGTCTTACGGTTCTGATCTTGCTGTTCTTTGTGCTGATTATCACTCTGAATCCGCGTTACCTATTCTTGATTGTAGTCAGCCTGAGCATTAATATTGCGGTAGCAGTCATTTTCTATTATCTTTTTGGGTTGGAGATGCAGCTCTATTCGTTGGCCGGTATTACGGTTTCGCTCAATCTGGTGATAGACAATACGATTGTGATGACCGACCATATACTGCACCGGCGTAACCTGAAAGCCTTTATGTCTATCCTGGCCGCTACTCTGACTACAATGGGAGCTTTGGTGATCATCTTCTTCCTTGACGAGAAGATACGGTTGAACTTGCAGGACTTTGCAGCCGTGGTGATTATCAACCTCGCCGTATCCTTGTTTGTCGCTCTGTTCTTCGTACCTGCCCTGATCGAAAAGATCGGGTTGAAAAAGAGGAAACGCCGTCGGACCCAATCCCGCTTCTTCCTTCTCCGGGCCTCTCTTCCGCGAAGAATAACGGTTTACTTTACCCGCTTCTATGGCTGGATGATACGTAAATTGTGTCGTTGGCGTGTGGCTGTCTGCATCTTGTTGATACTATTGTTCGGACTTCCGGTGTTTATGCTTCCGGATAAAGTGGAGGGTGAAGGACGTGCCACGGAGTGGTACAACAAAACCTTGGGATCGTCCACTTACAAAGAGAAGATCAAGCCGATAGTCGACAAAGCATTGGGAGGTAGTTTGCGCCTGTTTATCCAGAAGGTATACAACGGCAGCTATTTTACCCGGAACGAAGAAGTCGTGTTGTATGTATATGCCAATCTTCCGAACGGCAGTACGTTGGAGCAGATGAACGAACTGATCAAGAAGATGGAAATCTATCTGAGCCAGTTTAAAGAAATTAAGCAGTTCCAGACCTCGGTATACAATGCCCGTCGGGGTAATATCAATATCTATTTTACCAAAGAGCATCAGAATAGCGGTTTCCCCTATACACTGAAAGCCAACATTATCAGTAAGGCCCTGCAACTGGGTGGAGGTAGCTGGGGTGTATACGGCTTGCAGGATCAGGGGTTCAGTAATGATGTTCGTGAGGGAGCCGGTTCGTTTCAGGTGAAGATGTACGGATACAATTATGATGAACTGTACGAATGGGCTGAAAAGTTGAAAGCCAAGTTGCTGACCCACCGACGGATCAAGGAAGTCATCATCAATTCGTATTTCTCTTATTGGAAAGACGATTATCAGGAGTTCTATTTTAATCTGAACCGTGAACGTATGGCGCAGGAGAATATCAATGCCAATATTCTGTTCTCCACCATCCGGCCGATATATGGTAAGAATATGGAGATCGGCTCGGTAGTGGCGGAAAATGGTTCGGAAAAGATAAAGCTTTCTTCCAAGCAGTCTCAGGAATATGATATCTGGGCCATGCAATATTTTCCGTATGGAACAGACGATAAACAGTATAAGCTGTCTGAACTGGCCACTATGGAAAAAGGGCAGATGCCCCAACAGGTTGCCAAGGAGAACCAGCAGTACAGGTTATGCCTGCAATACGAATATATCGGTTCGGGCGAGCAGGGAAACAAAATCCTGAAGCGGGATCTGGAAGAATTCAATAAAGAGTTGCCGATGGGGTATACGGCTCAGTCGGAGAGAGAGAGCTGGGGTTGGGGAAAAAAGGATAACAAGCAATACTTGCTTTTGCTGGTAGTGATTGCCATTATCTTCTTTACTACCAGTATTCTGTTCAACTCTTTGAAGCAGCCTTTGGCCATCATATTTATCATTCCCGTGTCGTATATCGGGGTATTCCTGACGTTCTATTGGTTTAAGCTGAACTTTGACCAAGGTGGCTTTGCTTCGTTCGTTTTGCTATGTGGTATTACGGTGAACGCCAGTATCTATATCCTCAACGAATACAATGCCATCCGGAGGCGTCATCCACGAATGTCGGCTTTGAGAGCTTATACCAAAGCCTGGAATGCAAAGATCCTTCCTATCTTCCTGACGGTGGTTTCCACCATCCTGGGTTTTATTCCCTTTATGGTCGGTACGGATAAGGAGGCATTCTGGTTCCCATTAGCGGCAGGAACTATCGGAGGATTGGTGATGTCTATCATCGGAATCTTTTTCTTCCTCCCGGTATTCGTGTTGAAGAAGAGGGTTGGTAAGCGTTGAATACCTTTTAAATAGTGAATGCTTTGAGCAATGGTGCTCTTAAAAGATGAACGATGAACGAGCTGTGCGATAGTCAATGCAGCTTGTTCATCGTTCATTTTTTACCAGTGTTTTTTCTATTTAAGAACGTCTATCGATCCTGATCTTCGTTCTTCACCATTCCTTTGAATTTATCGGGAAGCGCACTTTCTACAGCTGTGTAAGCCTCGGCCATAGTAGCTTTCATATTATCTGCTCCTTGTCCTTTGGGAGGGATGGGATCATGAATGGTCAGAATCATGCGATGACGGTGAATCCATTTGCCGGTGCGTGGCAGGATTTCGAAAGAGCCGTCTATGGTTACGGGAACTACGGCAAGCTGTAAGTCATCTGCCAATTGAAAAGCTCCTTTTTTAAAATATCCCATGTGTCCGGTGAAAGAACGGGCTCCTTCCGGGAAGACCACTAATGATACTCCGTCCTTCAGGGAGTCTTTAGCCTGACGAATGGTTTCAAGTACCTTTTTCGGTCCCGAGCGATCTACAAAGATATGTCCTGCGCTTTCGCATGCTTTTCCGACGAAAGGAATTTTGCGAAGGCTTTTTTTCATCATCCATTTAAAGTTGCGTCCCAGAAAACCATAAATCAGAAAGATATCGAATGAGCCCTGATGATTGGGGACAAAGATGTAAGAAGTTCTTTCATGTAGCTTTTCGCGCCCATGCACTTTGACCGGGATCAACAGAAAAAGGCAGATCAGTTGTGACCATATTTTCCCCGGATAATACCCCCACATGTGGGCTCCTCCCAGCAATGAACCAACGATTGTGACAACCGCCGTGAGGATAGTCAATACTAACAAAATGGGCAATGCAATGCAGATTTGATAAATATAGTATAGTATCTTCATAATGATTTTGGTTTTAGCTTGTGCAAAAATAAACAAAATAATATTGCTGTCCTGAATAATTGCTAACTTTGTTTCAAATTTCAATAGCATGATACGTATACTACATACAGCCGATTGGCATTTGGGACAAACCTTTTTCGGGTATGACCGCACGCAGGAACACGAACATTTTCTGGACTGGCTGGCCGGTGTCCTCACTAAGAACAAGATTGATGTACTGATTGTTGCCGGAGATGTCTTTGATGTTTCCAATCCGTCTGCTGCTTCCCAGCGGATGTTCTATCGTTTCATTCACAGGGTGACGACTGAGAATCCGCGATTGCAGTTGGTTGTTGTGGCCGGCAATCACGATTCGGCCGCCCGGCTGGAATCTCCTCTGCCTTTGTTGCAGGAGATGCGTACGGAGATTAAAGGAATTGTCCGTAAACAGAATGGCAAAATAGATTATGAGCATTTGCTGGTAGAATTGAAGAATGCGGCGGGGGAGGTAGAAGCCCTATGCCTGGCGGTACCTTTCTTGCGACAGGGAGACTATCCGGTGGTAGAGACTGAAGGCAATCCGTATGCGGAAGGGGTGAAGGAACTGTATGCCCGTTTGTTGAAATATGCGTTGAAGAAGCGGACTGACGGACAGGCATTGGTGGCTGTCGGACACCTGCTGGCAACCGGTTCGGAGATTGCCGAGAAAGATCATAGTGAGCGCATCATCATCGGTGGTCTGGAGAGTGTACCGCCCGAGTCTTTTCCCGAACAGATTGTTTATACGGCTTTAGGGCATATCCACAAGGCTCAGCGCGTATCGGGCAGGGAGAATATCCGTTATGCCGGCAGTCCCTTACCTATGTCGTTTGCCGAGAAGCATTATCACCACGGAGTGGTAAAAGTGACTCTGGATGAAGGTTGGGCGGTTGAGATAGAGAAACTTGAATATACTCCGTTGGTGCGTTTGCTAAGTATCCCTGCCACAGAAGCTGCGGCTCCGGACGAGGTGCTGGATGAATTGCGCGGGCTGGAACTACCGGAAGATGAACCGATGCCCTATCTGGAAGTCAAGGTGAAACTAAGCGAACCGGAGCCGATGTTGCGGCAGCAAGTGGAAGAAATACTGGAAGGCAAGCCGGTCCGGCTGGCCCGTATCGTTTCTTTCTATCGGCAGGCGGCAGAGGGGAGCGTGGAAGAAGAAGTCCTGACCGCCGGATTGCAGGAGATGAATCCCTTACAGATTGTGAAAGCAACCTTTGAGAACAGTTACCAGACGGAGATGCCGGAAGAACTGGTAAATTTGTTCCAGGAGGCTTGCCGGACCATCAATTTAGAATGAATCAAATAGGAATTCACCACAGATTACCGGAGATTACACAGATCACCATAGGATTCACACAGATCTTTTAATCTTTACTATCAACGAGATCATCTATTGATCTGTGTTAATCCGTATAATCTGTGGTGAAAGCAAACCGAATAACCATGAAGATACTAACCATACGATTAAAAAATCTGGCTTCCATTGAAGGAACTTTTGAAATTGATTTCCAAGCCGAGCCTTTACGCTCTGCCGGGATTTTTGCGATATCCGGACCTACAGGAGCCGGAAAATCTACGATACTGGATGCGCTCTGTCTGGCGCTGTATGATAAGACACCCCGCTTCTCCGCTTCGGTTGAGAGTCTTTATATGTCAGATATCGGTGAGAGTCGGGTGAATCAGGCCGATGTGAAGAATATCCTTCGCAGAGGAACGGGAGAGGGATTTGCCGAAGTTGATTTTTTAGGAGCGTCCGGACACTGTTATCGTTCTCGTTGGTCGGTACGCCGGACAGGAAGCCGGGCTAACGGTGCTTTGCGGTCGCAGACGATACAAGTGACCGATCTGACTGCCAATCAGGAACTACAGGGAACGAGGAAAGAGTTGTTGGCACAATTGGTGACTTTGGTCGGTTTGACTTACGAACAGTTTACCCGTACGGTGCTGCTTGCCCAGAATGACTTCGCTACTTTCTTGAAATCCCGTGAGTCTGCCAAAGCCGAGTTGCTCGAGAAGCTGACCGGAACGGAGATATACTCCCGTATTTCCAGTGAAATCTATCTGCGTAGCAAAACAGCCGATGCAGAACTGAATCAGCTGAAGAGCAATGCCACTCTGATCGAACTGCTTTCCGAAGAGGAAATCACTCTTCTACGGACCGAAAAAGAGAGTCTGACCAACCTTCGTGAACAGGGAAGCAAAGCATTGATAGACCTGAATGCACAGCTATCGGTGCTGCATACTCTGAAGTTGCAGCAGGAGCAGCGTGATAAGAAAGTGCAGGATATGCGGCTGGATGAAGAAAAAAGTAAGAAGCTCCGGGAAGAATATACACGCCAGTCCGACTCTCTCATTCGCTTCAGGGGACAGTGTGAAGCTGTGCAACCCGATCTTAGCCGGGCACGTGAACTGGATGTTCAGATCCAATCACTGGTCAGCCAATCTAAGCAGGTAGAGGAGATACTGCAAGGTGCTGAAAAGGCAGCGAATGCACAAGCCAATAAATTGCAATCTGTGCAGGGAGCCCTGCATACTTCCTGCCATTCGTTGAAGAATCTGATGGGAGAGATCGAGCTACCGGTTACGGAAGAGACCGGGCTATTTCTTGAATCTGTCCGGAACAGGCTGAAAGAGCAGGAAGACCAACTTGCCATTCTTCAGGAAAAGAACGAAGCGCGTGTGAACCGTCTGAATGCTTTTGGGATTGAAGCGGTGACTGACGAGCAAGCCCGATGGATGCAGGAACAAACCCGTTTGCAGAATGCCCGCCAGCAGATGTTGGAATGGAGAAAAGCGGGGACAGAGGCCGAACGTCTGAAAGCACAACAGGAAGAGATGGGGCACAAACAAGAACAGATGCGGAAAGAGATAACCCTTCTGACCACCCGGTTGTCAGAGAAGGAGGCTGAACTGAAAGTGCTGCAACGCCTTTTTGAGAATGCCCGTATCGCGATGGGGAAAGACGTTCGGACCTTGCGGCTGAATTTGCGTGAGAATGAACCGTGTCCGGTATGTGGGGGCACTGACCATCCTTATAGGAATGAGGAACAGGTAGTCCATAGTCTGTATCAGAACATCGAACAGGAATATCAAACCGCATCTGCTGAGTATCAGCAACTAAATAACCGGAATATTGCCTTGAAACAGGATTTGCTTCATCTGTCGGAATTGTCCGGAGAGATAACCGTACAGTTGCAAGCGTTCCTCCAAGAGGCTGAGCAGAAACGTCCTTCGTCTGAAGAGGAGCAAAATCCGGACTATTTTGAGAAACAATTGCATACCGTGCAAGGGAAGCTAAATCTGCTCGCGGAGAAAATGCACCAATACCATCAGCTCTACAAGGAATGGCAACAGCATGAGGGGCAGATCAGGACGGCTCGCTCGGCTTGTGAGGCTTTGCGCGAAGGGGTGGCCCGTTGCCATCTGTTGATGCAGCAAGTTCTGGCTGCTAAAGAGCAATTTGAACTACTGAAAACGGCCGAAACGACTGCTCGGGAGCAGTTCCGAGTGGTCAGTGAACAGTTGATAACTCTCCGTCAGGAACGGGCTCCTTTGTTGAAAGGCAAATCTGTCGAGGATGCGGAAGCCGCTATTCGGAAAAAAGAGAAACAATTAAACGATTCCGTGGAACAGGTGCGCAAGGAGGGAGAAGAAGTCCAGTCGCGTATTTCCGGTATGCAGGGAGAGATCAGGCAACTGAACAGCTCCATCGACGAATTGATGCTCCGGAAAGAACAGATAGCCGATCCGGAACATTTGCCGGAGACGATCGCCCGCCAGCAAGCCACCAATCAGGAGACCGAACGGCGTCTGTCGACCGTCGAAGCACGTCTTTTGCAACAGGAGCAAAACCGGAAGAAGCTGAAGCAACTGGAGCAGGAACTGACCGAAAAACAGGAGACAGCCAACCGATGGGGAAAACTCAATAAACTGATTGGCAGTGCGGACGGGACAAAGTTCAAGGTGATTGCCCAAAGCTATACGTTGAATCTGTTGCTGATGCATGCCAACAAGCACCTGTCTTATCTATCGAAACGTTACCGGTTGCAGCAGGTGCCGGGAACGCTCGCCCTGCAAGTGATCGACTGCGATATGTGTGACGAGGTGCGTACCGTCTATTCTCTTTCCGGCGGAGAATCTTTTCTGATCTCCCTGGCGTTGGCTCTCGGCCTGTCGTCTCTTTCGAGCAATAACCTGAAAGTGGAGTCACTTTTCATCGACGAAGGTTTCGGTTCGCTCGATGCCGACAGTTTGCGCACGGTGATGGAAGCTCTCGAGCAATTGCAGATGCAGGGACGGAAGATCGGAGTCATTTCCCATGTACAGGAGATGAGTGAGCGCATCGCCGTGCAAGTGCAACTCCATCGTGCGGCGAATGGGAAGAGTGCTATCACTTTGACAAATTGATAATTGGAAATCGTCAGGCTGCGTTTTTTCGGGGCGGAGTGCGGTCCGAACGGAAAAATCGTTCTGTAGGGAGTTATGGGTTTGTCTTATGGACGGTGATTCCGCTCGCTTTCTGATAGAATGTCACAAGATAGGTGCGATTGCTTCGCTGAAGTATTTCCTTGAAGGAAAGCCGTGTCTTTCTGTTGTTCCTTTAAGTGCTTCGGACACTTCACAACCGGAACGGAAAACGCAAGAATCAGGGGAGAAAAACAGGACAATAGACCTGATGGACAAAAACAATAGGAGATATTTGAAAAAGAAGTAAGCATATTGGGGAAATGCTTACTTCTTTCGGACCAAATGCTTACTTCTTTTTCCTGAAATGCTTGCTTCTTTTGTGAAAAATCCCGGTTCTTCACCTGTTCAATCCCGGTTCTTCACCTCCGTAACCCCACTTTTGGGGACTTTCCCTCTCCGGTTTACTGCTTTTATCGAAAGGTGCTGTTTGTGAAACCGGGTATTTGCTTTCTTAATGTATCGCTGTTTGCATCAATCACTTTCTATCTGATACCTCTTCCGAATCGGGATTACGGTTGCTCCATCCCCGGCGCGGTTTCCGTGGTAGTCCGTTTATTTGAATTGCTCTTCATTCAGCGAATAATATTTTCCCTTCAATGCAAGTAATTCCTGATGACTGCCTTGCTCGATGATTTCTCCGTGCTCCAGTACCAGGATGGTATCTGCATTGCGGATCGTAGACAGGCGGTGGGCGATGATCAGGCTGGTGCGTCCCTGCATCAACTGGTCCAATCCCCGCTGGATCAAGATTTCACTGCGTGTATCTATGTTGCTCGTTGCTTCGTCCAGCAACAGGATGGCCGGATCGGCCACTGCGGCACGGGCAATGTTCAATAGCTGCCGTTGCCCTTGGCTCAGGTTGGCTCCGTCGTTTTCGAGCAAAGTATCGTACCCTTGCGGCAAGCGTTTGATGAACGAATGGGCAGCGGTCAGGCGGGCGGCTGCCACTACCTCGTCATCCGTCGCACTGAGGCGTCCGAAGCGGATGTTCTCCCGTACCGTACCTGTGAAGAGATGGGTGTCCTGCAACACGATAGCCATCGAACGGCGAAGGCTGTTGCGCTCGATCCGGTCGATCGGGTGATTGTCGATGGTGATCTCTCCCGACTGAATATCGAAAAAGCGGGGAAGCAGGTTTAATATCGTTGTCTTTCCGGCTCCGGTGGCGCCTACCAGGGCTATTTTCTTTCCTGCCGGTGCATGCAGGGACACTCCTTTCAGGATGGTTTTCTCCGGACGGTAGCCGAAATACACATTCTTCAGGGCTACGTCTCCTTTTATATTTTTCAGTGTGACGGCTTCCGGAACATCCGCTTTCTCGGGCGCTTCATCTATGATTTCGAAGATACGTTCGGCTCCGGCTATGGCAGCCTGTATGCTGTTGTAAAGGCTTGCCAGTTCATTGATCGGGCGGCCGAACTGCCGTGAATATTGCAGGAAAGCTGCCAGTCCGCCTACGTCGAATCCGCGGAAGATGGCCAGTAAAGCCCCCACAATGGTGATGATCACATAGTTCAGCGTATTGAGGTTTTGCATGACAGGCATCATTAGCCCCGAGTAGAATTGTGCTTTCAACGATTTGTCCTTCAGGCTTTGGTTCAGTATCCCGAAGTCTGTTTCCACCTTCTGTTCGTGTCCGAATACTTTCACCACTTTCTGTCCGCTGATCATTTCTTCCGCATAGCCGTTCATCATTCCCAGTGCTTCCTGCTGCGCTTTGAAGTATTTCCGGCTCCGTTTCACAATGCCTTTGGCACTGAGGAACATCAGGGGGACGGTAATCAGCGTTACCGCTGTCAGTATCGGGCTGATAAAGATCATCAGGCAGAAAATACCGATAACCGTCAGTGCACTGGACAGCATATCGGACAGGCTGTCGGTCAATGCGTCACTGATGCGGTCAATATCGTTGGTGTACCGGCTCATGACATCACCGTGCTGATGGGTGTCGAAGTATCTGACAGGCAGACGTTCCATCTTGCCGAACAGTTCCTCACGCATCCGGGTCACGGTGCGTTGTCCTATCTTGTTCAGCAGGATATATTCGATGTAAGTAGCCGCTAATCCTCAGTGCAGGAGGTATTTTTGCGATTAATTTAGCCGCTACTCCTGTCAGGTAGATAGCTGCCAGGAACAGCAGGATGCGCACCAATCCCTGAAAGTCGCCCGGCAGGATGTAGTCGTTGATAATCGGGCGAAGCATGTACGATCCGGTGAGGTTGGCCGCAATGCTGATCACGATCAGCACACCGATCACAATCAGTAACCGCCGGTCACAGGCCACGTACGATATCAGGCGTAGAAATGTTTTCTTTCCCGCCTTAGGCTTTCCGCTGTATTTCAGATGATCTCCGTGTGCCATGGTCAGATAACGATTTGCTGTGAGTAATATATTTCCCGATACATTTCCGACCGTTCCAACAACTCTTCCGGGGTGCCGATGGATTCTATCTCCCCGTCGTCCAGCAGAATGACCCGGTTGGCTGATTGCATGGTGTATATGCGTTGGGTGATGATAAGCACCGTGGTATCCCGCAGCCAGGCATTCAGGTTGTTCCGGATACGGAGTTCCGTTTCAGAGTCTACGGCACTGGTACTGTCGTCCAGTATCAATATCTTGGGTTTACGCAGCAAGGCCCTGGCGATGCAGATGCGTTGCTTCTGTCCGCCGGAAAGGTTGATTCCACCCCGTCCCAGCAGTGTGTCGTATCCGGCAGGCAACGAGCAGATGAACTCATGGGCTTCGGCGGCACGGGCTGCCACTTCGAGTTCTTCTTGCGTGGCATCCGGTTTTCCCCAGCGAAGGTTTTCGGCGATGGTTCCCGTAAAGAGTTCGTTCTTTTGCAGCACCATTCCGATGCGGGCATGGAGTTCGCGCAGGTTATAGTCTTGTACAGGGATGCCGTCAATGCGTATTTCTCCGGCGCTGACATCATAGAGGCGGGGGATCAGTTGCACGAGTGAACTTTTTGCCGATCCGGTAGCACCTGCTATGGCCACTGTCTCGCCCGGGCGGATGTGGAAACTGATGTTTCGTAATACGTCCGTCTCTCCGCCGCCATAACGGAAGCTGACCTTCTCGAAGGCGATCTCTCCTTTTTCAATCTCTCGGGTGCTCCGCATGCCTTCGGGTGTGTCGGTCAGCGAAGGTTGTGTGTCCAGTACCTCTAAAATACGTTTCGACGAGGCAGAAGCACGGGCATAAGACATGATGATCATGGAAAGCATCATTAATGACATCAACACCTGTCCCAGGTAGTTGACAAACGATATCAGTTCGCCTACCTTCAGCTCTCCGGTCATCACCTTGTGGCCTCCCATCCAGAGGATAGCGATGATAGACAGGTTCATCACCAGTTGCATTACCGGAAAGATGGAGACAATGATGTTGGAAGCATGAATCACCGTATCACGCAGGCTTTCGCTCTTGTCTTTGAACTTATGTGCTTCGAAGTCCTCTCGTACAAATGACTTTACCACCCGGATGTTAATCAGGTTTTCGCGTACTACCTCATTCAGTTGATCCACCTTCTGCTGAACCTTCAGGAAGAAGGGGAAACCTTTCCGGAGAATAAAGAATACGCTGAAACCCAATATAGGGATGGCAGCCAGCAGGACACCCGCCAGTTCGAGATTGATGCGTACAACGAAAAACACCGCCATGACAAGCATCAGCGGAGAGCGCAGCATCAGGCGCATCGACATCATGATGACTTGCTGGATGCGGCTGATGTCACTGGTCAGGCGGGTAATAAGCGAAGCCGTACTGAACCGGTCGATGTCGAAGAAAGAGAGTTGCTGTATCTTGCCGAAAAGGTCGGTGCGCAGATCGGTTCCGAAACCAATGGATGCATGGGAAGATACGTAGACATTGGCAATGCTGAAAATCAGTCCGACAATGGAGATCAGTATCATCTTTCCGCCCACGGCAGTGATGACGGAGAGGTCTCTTTGCATCACTCCGTTGTCTATAATATCCGCCATGTACATCGGCTGAACGGTTTCGCACATCACCGACACGAGTACCAGCAACGGGCATGCCAGCAGGCTTATTTGGTACTTCTTCAGTATTTGCCAGTATTTTTTCATTTATCCAGTGTTATCACGGTAATCTCCGGCCATGCTCCGAAGCGGAAAGGCAGACCTACGAATCCCATGCCGACGTTTACGTACAGCCCCCGGTTGTCCTCCATGTACATACCTCCCCATTCCGGATAAATCCAGGAGGCAGGCGAGTGATGTCCGATGGCCAGTTGCATGGCATGAGTATGTCCCGCCAACATCAGATCGATGTCCGATTGAGGTAACACTTCACGCCTCCAGTGGGTAGGGTTATGACTTAGTAACAGCTTGAACAGCCCGTTTGTTCCTGCCTGTGCTTTGGTCAGGTCGCCGTGCTGGGAGAAAGGAGGTTCTCCTTCGTTTTCTACCCCGATCAGGGCAATGCTGTCATTTCCCCGGTGTAGCAGGGTGTGCTCGTTGTTCAGCAGTATCCAGCCCATGTCGGCCTGTCTTTTCTTCAGGTCGTTCAGGTTGTTTACCTGGTCACGCTTGCTTTTCCAGCGATAGTAAGGTCCGTAGTCATGGTTCCCTAATATGGAGTAGACGCCGTCTGTGGCATGCAGTTGAGACAGTATCTCTTCAAATCCGTCCAATTCCGCAGCCCGGTTGTTCACCAGGTCACCCGTGAATACGATTAAGTCCGGTTTTTGTGCATTCACCAGGTCCACCATCCGTTGCAGGCTCTTGGCGTTTTCCTGCCAACTCCCGATGTGGATATCGGACAACTGGACAATGCGGTATCCGTTGAAGGCTTCGGGTAGACGGGAAGACCGGAAAGTGACCTCCTTTACTTCGAAACGGTCTTTGCCGACCATCGATCCGTAAAGAATCAGCGCCGCATTGAGTGTGGCAAGTACCAGTCCGGTTGCCACAAAGGGCTTCCGGGACCAGTGCAACCATCGGTTAAACGGGCGTCCGATGATGGAACAGATCGTGAAAATCAGTTTCGGTGAAGCAAACAGGAAAAAGACAATGGCAAAACGCCCTATCCATAACGTATGTTGCTCGGCGTATTCATAGTTGGCAAAGAAAGCCAGTGATACGACTCCTGCCATCAGGAAAAGAGTGGGGAAGAAGTACAGAATCCGCCAGAAAAGACTTAGAGTCAGTTGTTTGATAAATGTCCGGTAAATATAAATGTCCGGCAGTACAAGGATTACTATCAGAAAGCCTAAAACTCGTTGCAGCATATTTTCTTAACTATGGAGTTGAATACATAAAAAGAGGCGCAGGTAAGTTTTTTGGGGGGGACTTCCGAACGCCTCTTCAAAGTTAGAGAGAATTTGTAAAGTATGGTTTAAGTTAAGCTGTATGATTTAATTCTTTTAACTCGTTGAGGTTCTTCTTTATTTCTTTTATATGTCTTATGTTCCGGCGATACACCCATAGGCAGATTCCGAGCCCGATGGCCCAGACGATCAGGCTGACGATAATTCCCGCAGCACCATATTGCCAGACTTGCCTGTAGAAAAAGAAAAAAGTAGCCATCGCAAGCAGATAGAGGATACCTATGATCCATTCGCGAACCATCCATCTATGGTACCGATTGATGCGGGAGATGACTGTGACCAAAGGCATCTCATCGATCCGGGTCCGGCTCAGGTAATGGGCGGAGTACAAATCCCAGCAAAGAGCCGGGATGCACAGTGAGAGGGTTATCCAATAAAAAAGGTCTGTAAGTGTGTCGGCGCATATCCAGAAGAGCACCGCTAATGTCAGTATGCCGATCGAGGCAAAACGCAGTTTCCTGTTGAACCGGTCGATGCTGTTCATCTTGTTACGGGCACGTCCCAGCAGTTGTGCTATCTCTTTTTCTTCTATGAACTCCTTGCTTTTCAGGTGTTCATCCAGAGCATTCCACGATTTCTTCAAGTCATCCAGTTCCATATCTTATTCCTCCTTTTTCATCTTTTTAAGTTTGTCCTTGATCCGGCTCAGCTTAGTGGCTACATTGGTCACAGTCAGTCCGGTGATTTCGGCTATTTCCTCGTAGCTTTTTTCTTCCAGGTAAAGCAGTACGATCGATTTGTCCAGTTGTCCCAATTGATTGATCATCCGGTACAGTTGCCGCAGCATTTCCGTCAGTTCGTCTTTCTCTTCTGTCATCCAGTCGGCTTCGCGGGTCAGTGCGACGATTTCCGGCACATTCTTTTCCTTGCGGATGAAGCTGATGCAAGTGTTGAGGGCTATCCGGTAAATCCAGGTCGATATTTTGCATTCTTTCCGGAATTTGGGATAAGCTTTCCACAGATTGAGAATCACTTCCTGGTAAAGGTCGCCGAGCGTAGCGTTCCGGGTGGTATACAGATAGCATACTTTGTAGATAACCCGCTCGTATTCCTTGATTACCGAGAGGAACTCTTTTTGTACAGGCTCGTTGATATGCGCCGGATTCGGGTTCATTGATCTTCTTTTAGGATTACTTTTATTTGGTTAGTCGCAAAGAAAAGGAAATAATCACAGAATAAGAGTGAAAATTGGTGGTAATTGGGGTTCGTCTCCGGATATTTATTAAATTTGGAAGCCATATGGATCAGTGAGCAATGGAGCGTGGGCATGAAGATCAGAAGGCTTTTATCAACCCATACCATACCCATTGGTCTTTCGTTCTGCCGGGTGAAGAGAAGTGATGCGGGGCGGAAAGTATGGGGAAATAGAAAAGATAGAATAGAAATAAACAGTCATTGACAAATGGAAGTACCCTTAGTGGATAAAGATTACTTGCTTGAGAGAACTCCCGGCAATGGAGGATGGACTTATGCACCCATTCCCGAAGTGCCGCAAGATAAAAAGGCACCTTTCGGCTGGGTGAAAGTAAAAGGAAGTATTGATGGTGTCGAAATCAAAAAGCACCATTTGATGCCAATGGGGAATGGAGAATTAGGACTTTCTGTAAAAGCTGAAATCCGTAAGAAGATCAAAAAGCAGGCGGGTGATTATGTACATGTTGTTTTGTACCTTGATGAAGAGCCGTCGGAGATTCCCGAAGAACTGCAATTGTGTTTGCAAGACGAACCTCGAGCATTGGAGTTTTTCAATTCACTGGCTGAAAACGAGCGGCACAATTATGTGAAATGGATCTATTCTGCAAAGACCGATCGGGCAAAAGTAGCCAGGATGGCCAAAGCGATTGACAGGCTTGCAAGCAACCTGAAGTATTACGATAAAGGCTGAATGTGTGGCTATATACATCGATGATCACTCATATTCAGATTCCGGATATATCCTGTTTACCTTCCCGTTATGCCTCGCATAACTTTGCTCCTATCACTTCAAGCAATAGGATGATAAACCATCCGAACACCACCAGCCGGGGAGGAATGATGCTTCTCCAGACACTCCGGCGGTAATGGTGCCTGATAGCCGATACCCGGTCTTTCCGGTATCGTAGACGGGTACAAACGAAAGGGAGTAACATGCCGGCAAAACAATTGTCACATCTATGCTCTCGCTAAAAAGATGAATCCCATTTAATCTTGTCCAAAAGGCAACAGGACCCCATATACAAAATGTCCAATAATTAAATATCACTCCGCTTCCCCATACGCGAGAATTTCTTTTCGACCACCGGTCACCGCAATAGTAAAGGTAATCAAAGAAATAAAATCGGTATTTCTTGGGATGTAACCGGCTGCGGGTACGTTCAAAATAATCGGGGTTCTGCATCATATCGTTATGGGTGTTTGCAATGGGGGTACTTCAGGGAGTACCTTTGTCTGTAAATATAGGGAGATAATATTGAATATTTATTATTCCGGGGGGCTTTTCTTGCCTGAAGCAAAGTATATGCCGATTGGCAACATCGGACGGTCTCCGGCCGGGGGGATGTTATTTGTTGTGTTTCCTTTATACCGGCCGGAGGATACTCCGGATTTGTAGAGAATCAAATTGTTTTATTTTGTTATATTTATGATAAATATTGTAACTTTGCGGACGATTAACACTATAAATAGACAAAGATGAACAAGAGAAAATTACTAGGCTTGCTCTGTCTGATGACATTGCTGGCTACCTCCTGTGATGAGAAAGGAGACGGTTGGGGGGCTATGGACGCTTCTAAAACAACATTGACACTGGAGCGGATTTGCGATATGGCTACGCTTTCGCCCGACTCCGTGGAGCTGCTGTCCACTAAGATGAACATGAATGAGGAAGAACTGTATCGGACAGAGGTGGTCTTGATAGGCAAGATGACCACCGAAGAGCCCGGATACCACGACGCTCCTCTCTTTCGGATAGCCAAAGACCGGAAGATGCAAGAAGAGGCTAGGGAAGCTTATATACGTTACGAAGAGGACGGCACTTACTATGCTTGCCTGGGTCAGGATGAGATTCCGGTGGGCGAAACTCTCTATTGCGCCATGATCGACTATACGTATGGCTATCACGGACGTCCGGGGCTGCTGGATCATCTGTTGGAGGAGGGTGTGCCCGGCGAACTTTTCAGTGAGATGAAGTCATTCCGCCTCTCGACTCTGCCGAGAATTGTTGTGCGTAATAAGAATTTTACCGGATACAGCTACGTTTTAGGAGCCGAGGTGCGTTCCAGAGTCAAGAGCGAAATCCTGGAGCGGGGCGTTTGCTACAGCTCCGTTGAAAAAGTCCCCACCATTAATGACCGGAAAGTGGTGGCGCTGGATACCCGGACCGACTATTCGCCTTTAGAAGTAGAGGTGACCGATCTGCTTCCCAATACACATTATTATATACGTCCCTATGCGATTACCAAAGAGGGGGTAAGCTACGGAGTGTTGGATGATTTTACAACCGATTCGGGTACGAGACCGGAGGTCAGCTGGTTCTCGTTGAATCTGCGCAATTATACTTCGGTAGACTTGCAGGCCTCTTTCTATACCCATGATTACCCCATCACCAAGTACGGATATGAATATGGCGTCTACTCACCGGAAACGGAGACGATAACAGACGGGCAGATTGTGGACGTTCCTCTTGGAGACGATAACGGACTGTCGCTTCATGAAGTCATTACCGGTCTGCAACCCGGAACGAGCTACGGCGTCCGTGTGTATGTAGAAAACCTGATAGGGATCACGTACAGTTACCTCCGGGTTGTTGAGATTCCCGCCGAATAAGAAAATGGATTTAAAGAACGAAAACAGATGAAAAGAATCATAATAGGAGTGATTGCCTGCATTTGCGCAATCACCGCAATGGCTCAGGCCCAGACACACGACGTAAAAGGAGTAGTATTCGATAGACGACAGCAACCCATTGTGGGAGCATTGGTCACCGCCCAAGGAACCAATATCAGTACAATCACCGATGTAGACGGCAAATTCCTCTTGCAGGAGGTGCCGCTTTCGGTCAAGAAAGTGATCGTCACCTCCATCGGGATGGAGACCCGGGAAGTGGACTTGAACGTACCGGTGCAGCTCACCGGAAAGCGCAAGAAGCTCTCGTTTGTGGCGCATGCCGGACTGGGCATGAGCAAATTTACAGCCTATGGTTCCGACTTTAAAGTGGGATATGAGTTCGGTCTGGGCATCGAGGTGCGCATGTCGAAGCGTTGGGCTTTTCAGCCCACTTTGCAGATCCGTAATCACGGAGCTGAGTTCAATGCCGAAAGAAACGGCGTGAAATATCAGGAGACTTGGAACCTGACGTCACTGGATATGCCGATGTTGTTTATCCGCCGTTATCCGATAGCCCGCAAGATGAACCTGGCGCTTTCGCTGGGCCCTGTTCTCTCGTATGGCCTTTCGGGGAAAGTGAAAACCAACGAGACCGGCAAACCCGATGAAGAGTATGATGTTTACAGCAAAGAGCACGAATACATCTATTCCAATGGAAAACACTCCTTGCTGCATCCTTTCAGCTTTGGTGTGGCCTATGGCCTGGGAGTGGAATACAAAAAGTGGCTGGCAGGCGTTTCGGGAAAGAGCATGTGTCTGGGGCGGGATGATGATGGCTTTGAAGCAGAAGAGCACAATCTGACACTTACTTTGGGAGTCACTTACCGTTTCTGATGAAGCGGAGACAGATAACTGGATGTTGAATGTAAAAAATAGAAAGATATGAAAAGATATATAGCATTGGCATGCGTCTGCCTGGCATTGACCGACGTAATGGCACAAAAGCAAAAGATAGTAGAGAAGGTGGTGGACGAAGACTACTATCCGGTAGAGGGTGCCGTCGTTACCCTGAAACGTACAAACCAGCATGCGACGACCGATAAAAACGGAGTGTTTATACTGGAGGAGGTGCCGGTATATTTTGACTCGTTGCAAGTGGAAAAAGGAAAACGTAGCGGATATATCGATCTCGCGATGCGCATACAGATGCGTTCGGAGGTGATACAACGCTTCTCCTGGGTGGTAAAGGCGGGAGTTGGAACCGCGAAATTCATGCAGGGTCCCGACTCGAAGATGAAAGACGGGCTTAGTATCTATGGTGGAGTAGGAGCCGATATCCGGATGTCGAAACGTTGGGCTTTTCAGCCGTCACTTTTGTTGGTTTCCCGCAAGATGAAAGGCTATGATTTCTATAACAGTTATTCCGACAATAATGGAGATGGCTCTTCGTCAGCTATTTATGAGCAGGAGAGCGGCACGTATAATCCATTCTATCTGGAGATTCCTCTGATGTTCGCGATGAAGTTCCGGGTAGGGAACAACCTGAATCTGGTGATCAACTCCGGCCCTTATATCGACTTGGGACTCAGTGGAAAAGGAAAGAGCGAGTATATCAAGCACCGGTACGATGAGATGGAGGGAAACAAAACCGAAGTCGTTACCGAGAGCCAGTCGTTGTTCGGCAAACGGTTTACGGGAGGGCTCGCTTATGGTATCGGATTGGAATACGGCCGCTTCCTGATGGGGGGAGCCGGAAGGATAGGATATACTTCATGGAATCATTCGGAAAGCTTTACGGATATAGCCTTTGAAATAGGGTATCGTTTCTGAGATAATAGACCTGAAGATGAAAAGGGGTGTGCCGCGAATACGAGTTTTGGCACACCCCTTTTCTCTTCACTCTTTTGTGTGTTTTCAATGCTTAAATAAAGTATTCATTTAGAATCTGTAGCCTACTGTCAGGATTCCACCGATCGGGTAGTGCTTTTCGGTATCACCGGCATACAATGTCCCTCCTTTGATCGGGTCCATGAATCCGTGCTGGAAAGAGGCATTGATCAGATAATGCTTCCATATTTCAAATCCGATGCCTCCCTGCACTCCGATGTCGAAGCGTTTCAACAAGGCGTCCTTATCTTTCATTTCGGCTGTGGAGGAGTAGGATTTAAAAGGATTGTGTGATTCGTCTTTATGTCCGCCTGTATTGGTCAGTTCGTATTTTCCACCCATACCTACGGATAAATAGGGACCGATATTGATCGCGAACTTAACATGGTTCGATATATCTATTTTAAAAGCTGCCAGGATGGGGATATCCAGGTAGATCGGAGATATCTTGGCTTTGTAGGAGATGGGATCGGTAGACGAAGATAGTGGAGAGTAGCCTTCGTATTCGGCAGTTGCTCCTTTGCTGGTGATCATCAATCCCGACTGTATGGCCCAGTGTCTGCTGAAATTATATTCCACACCGGCACCGACACTGAATCCGGTCCGTTCGTCCAGTCCATCCGGGCGGCGATAACTGAACAGGCTGACACCGGCTTTCACATTCCACGAAAAGCCTTGTTCTACGGGTTGAAGCTGAATGTATACGTTGGGAGCAACATCTACCTCTTTGCGTTCCATACCTACATGATACACTACGAGCCGTTGTGCCGAAGCGGGTGCTTCTGCTATTACGAACTTGCCGTCTACATTCGTCACGGCACCGATATTGGTTCCTTTGACAACGATGGCGGCACCGACGGCAGGCTGGCCGTCACCAACTACGACAGTACCCGCTATGCGCTGAGTCTGTGCAAAGATCACTACACTGCATGAGGGCAGTAACCATAATAACAGAATAAGAACCTTTTTCATAACTTCTTCTATTTATAAAGAATAGGATCAGTTACAAATATATCGAAAGAAAACTTTTATTGCAAGTTTGCTGCCAGAAATTTACGCATCTCTTCTACGGTTTTTCCCCTTCGGCCGGCATAGTCTGCCAGTTGATCTTCACCGATCTTCCCCACGGAGAAATATTGGGATGCGGGATGGGCAAACATTAATCCGCATACGGAAGCATGAGGATACATGGCACCATTCTCGGTCAGGTGGATACCTATTTGTTTCATATCGAGAATCTCGTCCAGGATGAAGTTCACGGATTGGTCGGGCAGAGAAGGGTATCCCACAGCAGGACGGATGCCTTGATACTTTTCGACAAGAAGATCGGGTATGGAAAGATTTTCATCCTTGGCATATCCCCAGGCTTCTTTGCGGACGTACTCGTGCATCTTTTCGGTAGCGGCCTCGGCCAGGCGGTCGGATAGCGTTTGTACCAAAAGATGCTTATAGGGGTCTTTCTCATAAAGTCCTTCCATGTCCGCATCGATGGATGAGGCAAAAGTTCCTACCACATCGGTGATGCCTGAAGATAGCGGGCGTACGAAATCACTGAGGCATAAGAACGGTTCGTTTTCTTTCTTCTTGACTTGCTGCCGGAGCAATGGGAAGGTGATACCGTCTATAATCAGATTATCTCCATCCGCATTGGCAGGACAGAGCTTAAAAATAGTTTTTACCTCAAAATTTCTGTCCAGTTCGTTCAACATCCGGTTAGCTTCTTTATAAAGTTGCATCGCTTCTGAAGCCTTGCTCCGTTCTTCTTCCGGGAAAGTGGTCAGCCAGATAGCACGGCAAGAGTCACATCCGTGAATATTGGCAATGGCAGCATAACGCGGTTGGAATCCCCAGGCGTGGAAGAAGTAAATCCAGTTGATATAAGGGGTTAAATCATGAACGGCGAATGATGAACGATGAGCGGGGGAGGAGCTATCAACGGTGAATGATGACGGGTTATGCTTTTCCATATTTGACTGTTTTAATACTGGTAATCATAAGTTTCATTAATTCATTTGCGTCTGCAAACATGCTTGAATATTCTGTTTCAGATAAATATTCTGTTTTAAATAACAATTCAAGTCGGAAAAGGGTTTCGTTACGTTCTTTTGGGGCGATGCTATATTATGAATAAAGTCGGCGTTGCTTTCGGCGCATTCCGTTTCTTTTTGCAGAACTCCGATGGCTGTACCGGATCTTAGAATCTGGTCGGATAGAGAGTAAGCTTTTCTTTTGTTCGGATATTTATGCAGGTTTACGATTCGTTTCGCGAAAACCATACTTTTATCTTTCAATATATTTCCCATTCTCCTCGCATTTATTGTTCCCCGTTCCTCGTTTATTGTTCATCGTTCAAAATAGATCTCTTGTCCGCGATAGGTTTCGTCTACCTGTCCGTCAGTATACAATAGATGTCCGTTGGCAAATGTCTTTTCTACTTTCCACTCGAACGTACGTCCTTCAAGCGGGCTCCATCCGCATTTGCTTAAAATCTGATCCGCGCTTACCGTCCATAATGCATCCGGACGAACCAATACGAGATCGGCCTGATAACCGGGGCGGATAAAGCCGCGGTTGTGAATATTGTATATTTGTGCAGGGGCGTGACACATCTTTTCGACAACCTTTTCTATCGTAAAGATACCTTCGTTCACCAGTTCGAGCATGCTGACCAGAGAGAACTGGATCATAGGCATACCGGACATTGCTTTCAACGGCCCTCCTTCTTTTTCTTTGAGAAGGTGTGGGGCATGGTCTGTCGCGATCACATCGATCAGGTTGGAGTTGACTGCCTGGCGGAGCGCATCCCGGTTGGTTTTTGTTTTGATAGAAGGATTACACTTGATGCGTGCACCGAGTTCCGGATAATCGGAAGAGTCGAATAACAGATGCGAAACGCAAGCTTCTGCTGTGATTCTCTTTTCCTCTAACGGGATATCATTGTCAAACAGTGAAAGTTCTCTGGCTGTAGAGATATGCAGGATATGCAGGCGTGCATCTGCAATGCGTGCCAAGCGTACAGCCAGTTCGGACGATTCGTAACAAGCCGCAATCGAACGTATTTTAGCATGATAACCCATCGGAAGGGTCTCATGATGAACATGGTAATATTGATGAGGATATTTTTCAATATACTCTTTTACATACTTCTCCGTATTCTTTTTAATCGTTTCGTGATTCTCGCAGTGAGCGGCAATCAGCAGATCGGTTCCATTGAAAATATTCAGTAGACTGTTCATTTTGTCTACCAGCATATTTCCGGTACTCGATCCCATGAAAAGCTTAATCCCGCATACACGGTTCTTGTCCAGTTTGTCGAACTCGGTATAGTTATTATTGGTTGCCCCGAAATAGCACGAATAGTTAACGCTACACTTTTCGGCAAGCAGATCGAACTTGGCATTGAGCGCATCCAGTGTGGTCGTTTGCGGATTTGTATTGGGCATGTCCATGATAGAGGTTACACCTCCAGCTGCGGCAGCCCGGCTTTCGGTAGAGATGTCGGCTTTGTGGGTTAGTCCCGGATCACGGAAATGTACATGATCGTCGATCACACCCGGAATCAGATAGCATCCGTTGGCATTGATTGTTTCTTCGCAGGGGATAGCAGGTTTCTGTCCTTTTTCAAATACTTCGGCTATTTTCTCCCCTTCGATAACTACCGAACCGCGCACAGAACGTCCTTCGTTTACTATGGTAGCGTTTTGTATTAATGTTCTTTTCATATCTTAATTCATTTTTGTTTTCTGGGGGAATGTGTGAAACCAGCTGTTCACTTTCAGTTTGATGACACCGAATACCGCTTCACCAAAGATACTGCTGTTCATTTTTGAAGTACCCAGTTCGCGGTTGATAAAGATAACCGGTACCTCGATAATCTTGAATCCGCATTTGTAGGCCGTAAATTTCATTTCTATCTGAAAAGCATACCCCTTAAAACGTATGTGGTCGAGATCGATGGTTTCGAGTACCTGGCGACGGTAACATTTAAATCCGGCAGTCGTATCGTGTATCGGCAGTCCGGTAACGATTCGTACATATTTAGATGCAAAATAAGACATCAGCACACGTCCCATCGGCCAATTTACTACATTCACTCCGCTTACGTATCGAGAGCCGATAGCTACGTCGCCTCCCTGAACGGCACAAGCCTCATAGAGCCGTGGCAGATCGTTGGGATTATGACTGAAATCGGCATCCATCTCAAAGATGTATTCGTATGAATGTTCCAGCGCCCACTTGAATCCGGTGATGTAGGCTGTTCCCAATCCCAGTTTACCTTTACGTTCTATCATGAAAAGGCGGTCGGGAAACTCCTGCTGCAAGGTCTTTACAATGGCGGCGGTCCCGTCAGGAGAACCGTCCTCGATGATCAGAATATGAAAGGTCTTTTCCAGTCCGAAAACGGCGCGGATGATGTTCTCTATGTTTTCCCGTTCGTTGTAGGTAGGGATGATTACGATGCTGTCCGATGTCTGCATATTGTGTCTAAATTTGAAGACAAATGTAATGCTTTTCCGCTACTAACCAAAGATAGCGCATTAAAACTAAGGATAATTTAGTACTTTTGCGGTGAATTTGCATCACAGGTTACAGGGATTTGCATAGATGGTTCGGAAACATGTTTCATCCGTGTAAATCCATAGGATCAGTGATGGGCTAAAATTGCATTTATGACAATTACTGAACTGCAACATCAATATGCGGGGCATCCGAATGTAGAGGCCCTGAATAAACTGTTGGGGGAGCCCGCAGTCAGACATATCTATTGCGGCGGCTTATATGCTTCCGCTGCTTCCTTGTTCGCTTCGGCGTTGGTTGAAAAGAGTCCTTGCCCGTTTGTTTTTATATTAGGTGACCTGGAAGAAGCCGGTTATTTTTATCATGATCTTACCCAAGTGTTGGGTACAGAGCGCATTTTGTTTTTCCCTTCTTCGTTTCGTCGTTCGGTGAAGTACGGACAGAAAGATGCCGCTAACGAGATTTTGCGTACCGAAGTGCTCAGTCGCTTGCAGAAGGGTGAGGAGGGATTGTGTATCGTCACTTATCCCGATGCATTAGCCGAAAAGGTCGTATCACGGCAGGAGTTGAGCGAGAATACCCTGAAACTGCACGTTGGTGAGCGGGTGGATACGGGTTTCATTACGGATGTATTGAATAGTTACGGGTTTGAATACGTGGATTATGTATACGAACCGGGGCAGTATGCCGTTCGTGGAAGTATTATCGACGTGTTTTCATTTTCGTCCGAGTATCCCTATCGTATTGACTTTTTCGGTAATGACGTGGAGAGTATCCGTACATTTGAGGTCGATTCACAGTTGTCGAAAGAGAAGAAAGAGAGTATTGTGATTGTGCCCGATCTTGCCGTAACCGGAAAGGTTACAACTTCTTTTCTTGATTTTATCCCGAAAGATACCACTTTGGCGATGCGTGATTTCCTTTGGTTGCGGGAGCGTATTCAGGTTGTTCACGATGAATCGCTCACACCGCAGGCTCTTGCTTCTCAGGAGGCCGAAGAGAATGGAGGCATTACTTTGGAAGGAAAATTGATCGATGGGAGTGAGTTCACTGTTCGTGCGCTCGATTTCCGGCGGATGGAGTTTGGTAACAAGCCGACCGGCACACCGGATGCTACCTTGACATTTCATACTACGGCACAACCTATTTTTCATAAGAATTTCGATTTGGTGGCGGAGTCTTTCAAAGAGTATCTGAACCGGGGATATGCACTTTATATCTGTAGTGACAGTACGAAACAGACGGATCGTATCAAAGCCATTTTGGAGGATCGGGGAGACCGGATTCAGTTTACGGCTGTGGAGCGGACTCTGCATGAAGGGTTTGCAGACGATACCTTGAAACTTTGTTTGTTTACCGATCACCAGTTGTTCGACCGTTTCCATAAATATAATCTGAAGAGTGATAAAGCCCGTTCCGGAAAGGTCGCTCTTTCGCTGAAAGAGTTGAATCAGTTCACCCCCGGTGATTATGTGGTACATACCGATCATGGTGTGGGACGTTTTTCCGGTCTGGTACGTATTCCTAACGGAGATACGACACAGGAGGTCATGAAACTGGTCTATCAGAATGAAGATGTGGTATTTGTTTCTATCCATTCGTTGCATAAAGTTTCAAAATATAAAGGTAAAGAAGGAGAAGCCCCCCGACTGAACAAATTGGGTACGGGCGCTTGGGAGAAACTGAAGGAGCGTACAAAGACAAAGATTAAAGATATAGCCCGTGACTTGATAAAACTTTATTCACAACGTCGTGAAGAGAAAGGGTTTGCATACAGTCCCGATAGTTTTTTGCAACGGGAATTGGAGGCTTCGTTCATCTATGAAGATACCCCCGATCAGAGTAAGGCTACGGCGGATGTGAAACAGGATATGGAACGGGATATGCCTATGGATCGCCTGGTATGCGGAGACGTTGGCTTCGGTAAGACTGAAGTGGCCATCCGTGCCGCATTTAAAGCCGTAGCAGACAATAAGCAGGTAGCCGTACTGGTGCCTACAACGGTTTTGGCATACCAACACTTCCAGACTTTTCGTGATCGCCTGAAAGGACTTCCCTGTCGGGTAGAATATCTCAGCCGTGCCCGTACGGCGGCACAGGCAAAGGCGGTAATCAAAGGATTGGAAGCTGGAGACGTGAATATTCTGATCGGTACGCACCGTATCTTGGGAAAAGATGTCAAGTTCAAAGACCTCGGACTGCTGATTATTGACGAAGAGCAGAAGTTCGGTGTGTCGGTCAAGGAGAAGCTGCGGCAGATGAAGGTCAATGTGGATACATTGACAATGACGGCAACTCCTATTCCGCGTACTTTGCAATTCTCACTGATGGGAGCGCGTGACTTGAGTGTGATTTCAACTCCACCTCCCAACCGTTATCCGATACAGACGGAGGTACATACGTTCAGTGAAGAGGTGATAGCTGATGCCATTAACTTTGAGATGAGTCGTAATGGGCAGGTTTTTCTGGTAAACAACCGTATAGCCAATCTTCCGGAACTGAAAGCAATGATTCTTCGTCACATTCCGGATTGCCGGATAGCCATCGGACACGGACAGATGGAGCCGGCGGAATTGGAACAGATCATTTTCGGCTTTGTCAATTATGACTACGATGTACTGATTGCAACCACTATTATCGAGAGTGGAATCGATATACCGAATGCGAACACGATTATTATCAACCAGGCACAAAACTTCGGATTGAGCGATCTACACCAGATGCGCGGACGTGTGGGACGTAGCAATAAAAAGGCGTTCTGTTACTTGCTGGCTCCTCCGTTGTCTTCGTTAACCCCCGAAGCCAAACGTCGCCTGCAGGCGATCGAGAATTTCAGTGATCTGGGTAGTGGTATTCATATTGCCATGCAGGATCTGGACATTCGCGGTGCGGGTAATATGCTGGGAGCCGAACAGAGTGGATTTATCGCCGATCTGGGTTATGAAACTTATCAGAAGATATTGTCGGAAGCTGTGCATGAACTGAAAACGGATGAATTTGCCGAACTTTATGCTGACGAATTAAAAGGAGAAGGTGTCATTAGTGGTGAAGAGTTTGTTGAAGAATGTCAGGTGGAAAGCGATCTGGAATTGCTGTTACCGGCTAATTATGTGACGGGCAGCAGCGAACGTATGTTGCTGTATCGGGAACTGGACGGACTGACTCTCGATAGAGATGTAGATGCTTTCCGTTCACGATTGGAAGACCGTTTCGGCCCTATTCCGCCTGAGACTGAAGAATTGTTGCGTATAGTACCGTTAAGGCGCCTGGCTGCCCGATTGGGAGTGGAGAAAGTGTTCTTGAAAGGAGGACGTATGACACTGTTCTTTGTCAACAATGCAGAAAGCCCGTATTATCAGAGTGCTGCTTTCGGCAAGATGATCGACTATATGATGAAGTATACCCGAAGATGTGATTTGAGAGAGCAGAACGGACGTCGGTCTATGTTGGTAAAAGATATTCCGAATGTGGAAACGGCTGTCAGTGTACTACTGGAAATTGTGGCATTACCGGTGAAAGAGAAAGAGTAAGTGAAGTGTGGAAAGAGGAAGTTGTCATTTCCTCTTTCCGTATAGTTTGTCTATCAGGTCCGCCCGTCCGATGCGGCGCAATTCATTGATGATATTCCGTCGTTCTTCCGGTTTATACCAAAAGAAAAATTGTCTTTGTGCCAACTTTTCCCGTTGAGTCTTGGCACTGAATACCGGTTCGAGAGTATACGGATGAAAGCCTGTATACCAAGCTTCGGTGGCTACGGTCATAGGGGTAGGGGTGAAATCCTGCACTTGTTCCAGATGGAAGTCCAGTTGTTTGGTGATGACTGCCAGTTCCGCCATATCTTCTTCTTTACAGCCCGGATGACTGGAGATGAAATAAGGGATCAATTGTTGGCGCAAGCCAAGTTCCCGGTTGATTCTGTCGAATATCTTTTTAAATTCTCCGAATTGGCTGAAAGCGGGTTTACGCATGATACTCAGTACCCGGTCACTGGTATGTTCCGGTGCAACTTTCAGGCGTCCGCTGACGTGGCGGGCTATTAGTTCGCGAGTATATTCTGCTGTGATTTTGTTGACGGTAGCATCCTTGCTTTGATGGAGCAATAAGTCGTATCGCACTCCACTTCCGATGAAACTTCGTTTGATTTCAGGTAAAGAGTCCACTGCATAGTAAATATCCAATAGCGGACGGTGATCCGTATTCAGGTTCGGACACACTTTGGGATGAATGCAAGAGGGGCGTTTACAACGTTTGCAAAGGGAGAGATCTTTCCCGCCCATTTTATACATATTGGCAGAAGGGCCTCCTAAATCGCTCAGATTTCCTTTGAAATCGGGCAATTGAACTACCTCTTTTACTTCTTTCAGAATGCTTTCCTTGCTTCGGCTGACTATAAATTTTCCCTGATGGGCGGAGATGGTACAAAAAGCGCATCCGCCAAAACATCCCCGGTGGATATTAACGGAAAATTTAATCATATCATAAGCCGGAATGCGTTTGCCTTTGTATTTGGGATGAGGCAAACGAGTGTAAGGGAGATCGAATGAACGGTCCAGCTCTTTCTCTGTCATAGGAGGGTAGGGTGGATTTACAACCACTGTTTTACCATCGACAGCCTGTACGATTCGGGCTGCCGCGTATTTATTGCTTTCCTCTTCTATATGACGGAAGTTGGTTGCCTGTTTCTTTTTATCAGCCAGACATTCTTCATGCGAATAGAGGGTGATATCATTCTCGTCGGATTCATATTTCCTGGTCAGATAAGCCGTCTGCGGGATAGAGGATAATGCCGGAGAATGAATGTCGGATGATGAAATCACTCCATCCTGATTATCACACAGGGCTGTCAATCGGCGGACCAACTCACAAATAGGCTTTTCTCCCATGCCGTAAATCAGCATGTCGGCACCGCTTTCACAAAGTATACTTTTCTTTAACCGATCCTGCCAATAGTCATAATGGCTGAGGCGGCGCATACTTGCTTCAATACCTCCCAAAACGACGGGAACATCGGGATAGAGTTTTTTCAGAATTTGGGTGTATACGATCGAGGGATATTCCGGTCGCATATCGGGACGTCCGTCCGGGGTGTAAGCGTCATCGCTGCGTAAGCGTTTGTTAGCTGTATATTTGTTCACCATGGAGTCCATGCAACCTGCACTGATGCCGAAAAAGAGTCGGGGACGTCCCAGCTTGCGAAAGTCACGCAAGTCGTCACGCCAGTTGGGTTGGGGCACAATGGCTACACGCAGGCCTTCGGCTTCAAGGATACGACCGATAACGGCGGCTCCGAATGAAGGATGGTCCACATAAGCATCGCCGCTAAAGAGGATAACATCCAGTTCGTCCCAGCCACGAAGCTCTACTTCTTTCTTGGTAGTGGGTAACCAATCGGTAAGTCGATATTCTTTCATGGGGACAAAGATACGGATAATTTCGCTATACGAGGGCACGGATAAAGCAGAAGATGAACCAACCGCATACGGCTACCTTCAGTACGGTGCCCAACAGGAACCCTGCAAATGCTCCGAATCCTGCTTTCAGCGCGTGTTTCGTTTCTTTTCCACCCAATAATTCGCCTACAACTGCGCCCACAAACGGGCCGATAAATACGCCCCAGGGGGCGAACAGAAAAATGCCGGCAAAGGTACCGATGATGCAACCCCATTTACCCCATGGGGTACCTCCGAGTCTTTTTACACCGAACATCGGAATGAAATAGTCGAGTATTTGTATCAGTACCACAATGAACAACCAGAAGAATAGTTGTGGAATGGTAAAAGAAACCTTATCGGTGAAATGCAGAAATACCAGTGCCAGATAGGAGACAGGAGGCCCGGGAAGCATAGGGACGATACATCCGGCTAATCCGACAAGCAGGCAGATACTACCCAGAATAATCAGGAATATATCCATGCGTTCAACCTATTCTTTTGATAATGGCAATAAATTCTTCATTGCTCATTCCGAAGTCTTGTTCGCGATAGTTCACAAAGTCTTCCAGATACTCTCCGGCTATTGTGTCCAGGATTTCCTTACCATTGAGTCCTTCTTCATCGAGCATAAAACGAATCATACCCTGATAGGCATGAATCGTCTTCAAGCGTTGTTCCGCTCCGGCCACTCCCATCATCTGGCAATGATGTTCGTTGCGGGCTATAAGATAAACGGTAGCGTAGAACTTTTCTGCGCTACCGAATGTACTTTTGATTTTTTTGATTGCCGTTACCGGCCATTTTTTAATTTGATTTTGTATTTCGCTCATAAAATAGTAAACTGTAAAGTCATCCGTTCTCCATCATATATTTCACGGAATCCGATACCTTGTTCTGATAAATATTCCTTAAGATCCTGGAATGCAGCCACCTGATCCGTTACAATCTCCATCTTGTCACCGGGATTGGCATTACACATCGCTTTTATGGCCGGAATCAACGGGCTATAGTTCGTCATTCCACAGGTATCGACGGTAATCATGCCTCCTCCTCTTCTTCTGCTTCCTGCTTTGACAACCAGGTGAGATAGAGCTTGATGAGTTGCTGCAACCCGAATGCTTTCATATTGTTGTGATAAATCACATCTATACAAAGGTCGAGCAGGTCTTTACTGTCTTCTTCCTGACTTGCGATCAGAGAACGTATATTGAGTTTCAGCTTTTCCAGAACAGCTTCATCTACAATTCCATTGCTGTCTATCAGATGCTGGAATAAAGAGTATTTTTCAATGGTTACCAAATTCTCTTCAGATATTTCCATGCTGCGTGTGCCACTTGGATTTGCCTGTATTGTGTACATAGTGTTTTTATTTTAATAGTTATTACTAGGAGCAAAGATAGAATTTAAAATGAAGAATGGAGTAAGTGGCAGGGATTTTTTTTTGATGAATATATATTTCCAATGGTTTCTCTTCCTTATCTCTGTTTTTTTAGTTTTCTCCCGAATAGCTTTTAAATGGTCGTTTATGTCCGGTTTGTATTTGTCTTTATTTTCCCTCCGGATGCAGGTGCGCATCGCGGAGGGAGTTCTATGACAATTTATTTGTCACTTGTTAAGGCCACGGCTGAACGATGACCTCAATGGTTTGTCTTCCTAATGGAGGCTGGCCCGGATTGAGCGGATTGTACCATTTCATATCCACTTGATATCTTCCCGCTGCAACTCCTTTTATACGCAGGATAATCATAGTTCCAAAGATATATGATTCTTCCTGTTCTATACCTACCGGTGGATTATCACATTCCCATACCATTGCCCCGATCATGGGATATGGAGTTTCGGAAATTTCACCGACATGAAGAAATATCTGACTCGGCAACGGAGGCGGTGGAATATGGGGAGGTGGAATATCTTGCTCAATTCCTCCCGACTTTGAAATCGGATCGTTCGCCGAAGGGCTGTATGCATAGGCTACACCTCTGCAAAGTAGCATGGCTACTACTAAAAAAAACATTTTTGCTTTCATAATTATATAAAATTGGTTCATGTAGTACGCTACAAATGATTATCCGGGCACAAATAATCAGATTAGAAGACTCTATTATGAAATTAGAAAAATATTATAGAACGAAAACAGCCGGATTAGAGGGGCAACCGAATAAGAAGAAGAATAAGAGGATGGCAGACATTGTGGCAGTTAATGTTAAATATGTCTTGTTCGGATAGCAGACATTATGTCAGTATAAGCTTTAAGAGTGTCAGGTATGACCGTAGAGCCGAGGGGGTGTCTGCCGAAAGTGATGTTCAAAATGTATCGGTGAGTGAAAGAAAACACAAGGTGTTTTTCCCTATGGATGTTTTGCTTGGAAGAGTTATCCATGTAGTCTTTTGTCTGCAAGAAACTTGTTTCTTGCAGACAAAAGACTGACATCCCCCATCAGGTTTCGGCAAAGTGGATTGGGATATTTATTTTTCTCCGAAGAATTTTAGTATTGCCGCCATTACTATGGCACGGTCTGTTTCGCTTTCGATGCTTTCGAATGGAAATCCCATTGCGAATACCCGGTAATTTCCTTTATAAGCGATTCCGGCACTGTATTGTCCGGGTTGATAGACAAATACCGGAAACGCGGAGTCTACGGGAACGATACAATCAGGAGCTGTTACTGCATAAGCCTTCTCGTTGGGCAAACGGGGGATTTGCAGGGTGCGTCCCAATCCGGTAATCTGTCCCGAACGGGTATCTTTGAGTGAACCTTGGAAGCCGTATTTCAGAATTTTTTCCGTAAACTCCCGGTTACCCTGTGAATTACTCATGTCGCTGCCAATGTAAGACCCGCTGACGAGAAGGTTTCCTCCTGACTGACAGTAAGCGGTTAATATCCGTTGCATGGGTGAAGAGAACGTCTTATAATACGTTTTGCGTGCCGGATTGCTTAAAATATCATCTTTCTCCAGTCCCAGGATAAAATCCACAATGGGATAATGTTCCGGTTGTATACGCCCGTTTTCGACAGCTTCATCGCTGCATGATACGAAACTGTAGTTTCCGGCAGCTTGGATTGCCTTGCCGTGTACAAAAGGATAGTCGAAAGTGTTTCCGGCAATTTTCATTCCTTCCAGTTCGTTTCCGCTATAGCCCAGACTTCCTTTTCCTTCTTTTCCCGCCTGAGAGCGATCAAAGCCGGTCTGTACCCCGCAAAGTGAAATATTGTATTGATAAGCGACACCGGGGTCTTGTTCCAGGTCAAATCCGGCTTCGTCCGGTGTGTCGATTACTGCCGGTCCGCTCAATCGGTTAAAACCATTGATGATCAGCACTCGTGCATGTTCTTGTTTGGCTTTATAGGCAGATAAGATTTCGGATGGAAAACTTTCGCCTCCGTGGTTGACAGCTGTAACCTTAAATGAATAGACCAATCCGGGTTCTATTTTCAGGGTGTACGAAGGTTTATTCACACGTACTCCATTGTCGAAACCACCGTATCCGATACGAGTGTATACCATGTATTCGCGGGGACGGGCGGTAGGCTCCAACGGATCGTTTTCACCCTGCCATGAGAGTTCCAGGGTGTTTCTTTTTTTGCCAAACTCGATGGCGAAGTTGCTGACGGGGAGTGGTTGCACTACATACTCCTTGTTGTGCTGACTGCTGATGAACTGTAATACGGCTTTGTAAATGGCACGTCCTACGGTAAATTTGAAATTCGGGTCGTGACCGAGTTTCATATCTGCGAAATTTTGGTGTGAAAGCAATTCGACGATAGTGGATGGAGTGGCAGGCAGGCGTGTTTCGCTATAATTGCGATCCCACATACTACGGCGTGTCCACTGTATATTGAATTTGGCACGAATGTCTTTCTGTATTTGGGTGAGCAGGAGATCTGCCAGGTCACGTGAAGCATACCGGCTGTTTCCCGAGTTAAGCAGTCCGTTATTGAAATCGGTGGTATAGATACTGAGTGATCCCACTATATCGTTCGTTTTACTGTATCCGGCATCACTATGCAGCGCCACGTTCATTTCAAAGGGGACACCCAGTCCTTTTTGTCCGGGATTGAATACAGAACCACCGGACAGGTAATTGATGGTGTTGGAGCGTGCATTGATGTCGTCAGCATAGTCATTTGTTCCTTGTTTGCCTCCGTAGACATCATAGGGCATACCTGCCCATTGGGCAGAATAACGGGCTCCCTCCAGATAACGGGGCAGTCCGCTTACTGTGCCGCGGGATATATTTCCCATTCCTCCGCCGAAACGAACGGCATCGGCACAGATAACCCCGTTTTCGCTGCTCTCATTGCTTAGTACCACCATGCCATAATCATTGCTGCCTTTGTCAAACTCAAAGGTTCCGAGATATACCCATGTACCACCGCCGATCCTCTGGTTGACTTTAAATTCTGTTACACCACCTTTGTGAAATACCAGATATTTGGCGTCACTGACGCTGTTTGGAAGTGTCTGATAGGATACATATACTGCGTAACTCCCTGTTTCGGGGATTGTAGGAATCCATTCGGCAAATGCCTTATTCTTTTTCTTTTCAGTCCGGGTGAAGCGTGCGCTACCTGTCAGGAAAGGGTTTTCTCCATCTTCATATACAGGTTTTCTTTGTGCGAATCCGTAACCGTCGGTTTTCTCCCAACGGGCTTTGCGGCTTTTCATCTCCAGATAGATGGAACCGTTTCGTGTATCGTTGTCCACAATCACCTCATTCTTTTGAGTATCCCGCTCCCGGGGGGTATAGACATTGGCTCCGGCGTTTTCGAGCATAGGGATGACATAAGGCAGAATGAAAGATTGCGTGAATAGGTCCTCGGTAGTGCAGAACAAACGTGGACGTTGCCATCCCCATTCGCCTTTATCGTTCTTGTAATATTTGCCATGGCTTTGCCACAAAGAGATGTGCCGGTTCTGCAATCCTTTGGTTATTTCGTAAGGGCGGGAGGTGTTTATCACCCAAGGTGCTCCTTTATATTCTGCGTTTGAAAGCCGCGATTTATCTTTTTTCTTCTTCCCGCGAAAGAAATTGGGAATCAACTCCTCGATAGGTTGGTTGTTGGCATAAATTGTAGTTCGGAAAAAACGTACCGGGCCGGGCAGCAATTCTTCTATCTGATGATAGATTTCGTCTACTGTTTCCGGTACAAACGGCTGATAAGCAAAACTCTCGGAAGCATAGATAGATAGTTTCCTGCCTTCGAAGTCTATGTCTACGCTTTTTAACTTACAGCTTCCGGTATTGGCAGATGCCGGGGTGTAAGTCTCAAAGTAATTACTGAGCCGCTCTTTCACGCTTTTTTCTATTTCTTGTGCAAACAAGATTCCTGTTGCAGCAAAGAGCAGCAGGAGAAATATACATAGTTTTTTCATATGCTCGGTTGAATGATTATCGGGTGCAAAAGTAGAAGAAATAAATGAAAAACCGGCAATTGCCGATAAGTCATTGGCTGAGGAAGTTGCTAACTGTCCATTTATTCGGTATACAGCATTCTCAATCTGTGGGTATCTACTCCCAATTGATTTTTCAGGTAGTTATCCATACCTTGATAGTCAGTGTCAATGGTTTGGAAAGCAGCTTCCAGATATTCTTTCCGTACTGTGGTGAGAGGGGCAAATCCGGGATGAGCTCGTACGATTGCATCATATTTCCCTTTTATATATTCGGCAGACAGCATGTAATCTTCCATTATCACTTCCCTGTCGACACCCAATGCTCCCAGTAGTAAGGCTGCGGCAATTCCGGTACGGTCTTTTCCCGCTGAGCAGTGAAATAAAAGAGGAGTATTCCGTTCTTCCGAAACAATCCGGAAGAATTCCCGATAAGTATCCTGAGCATTTTGGATGATATAAACGTATGCCTGTTCGAGTATTCCCGGTATATTGTTCAGGTTGAAGTGTGTCATGTCGGTCATGTCGCCTGCTTCGATAGATAAGGGAATATATTGTGTAACTGTTGAGGGAATTTTGTCTGCCGCTGCTTTTTTTTCCTGCATGCTCCTGAAGTCGATGTCGGTTCGGATGTGCAAGGAGGTAAGATAGTCCAGATCGGATTCTGTCAGTTTGTCAAGATCGCCCGAACGGATGAATGTTTTCCATTTTACATGTTTATGGTCTGATGTCGGATAACCTCCCAGATCACGAATATTATAAGCTCCCTCTATAGGAAGAAGACGGAAGAATTTTTCTTGTTTCATATATAATTTGTATCTTTTCTGTTTAAACAAAAGAAGAGTGAAGAGTTCCAAACTCCTCACTCTTCTTTATTTTTATTTCACTAATTGGCTTTGGTTATAGTGGGATGTATTCTACGAATGCTTCCATTGCTTCGTAAGAAGCCAGTCCCAAGCTGTCGTAAAGAGCGGCAGTACCTCGGTTACGATCCTCGCTACGCTGCCAGAACAAGCGTTCGTCGTTGCCCAGGAATGGAGCACTTTCCATCTGTGACTGATGCTTCAGGATAGAGTTACGTTTTGCACGCAATTCTTCAGGACTGATAGGTACAGCCATTTCGATGTTTTCAATTTCCCATTCGGCCCATGCGCCACGATACATCCAGATACGGCACTCTTTCAACCATTCGGCTCCTTCTTCCTTTTCAAGGTCTACGGCAGCAAATACGGCATCTGTACATACACGGTGTGTTCCGTGCGGGTCGGCAAGGTCACCGGCTACAAAGATCTGATGAGGTTTCACTTCACGGAGCAGGTTGCGGACAATTTCTACGTCGGCTTCACTGATCGGATTCTTCTGGATTTTACCGGTTTCGTAGAAGGGGAGGTCCAGGAAGTGACAACGTTCCAGCGGAATGTTGTTGTAAGTACAAGCTGTGCGCGCTTCGCCACGGCGGATCAGACCTTTGATGGTCAGGATATCGCGTGTATCCATATCGCCGTCTTTTTTGTCTTTCAGGAATTTACGGATTTCGGCGTACTTTTCACTGATCACCTGATCTTCACTGTTTATAAAGATTTGGTTGAATCCGTTGATGAAATGCATGAAGCGAACTACTTCTTCATCGCCTACGGCAATGTTTCCCGAAGTTTGGTAAGCTACATGGACTTCATGTTTCTGTTCTACCAGGCGGCGGATCGTACCACCCATAGAGATCACATCGTCATCGGGATGCGGAGAAAATACGACTACTCGTTTCGGATATGGTTTTGCACGTTCCGGACGATATGTGTCGTCTGCTTTCGGTTTACCACCCGGCCATCCGGTAATGGTGTGCTGCAGGTCGTTGAATATCTTGATATTTACGTTATAAGCAGATCCGAAGAGGGCAAGCAGCTCGCTCAAGCCATTTTCGTTGTAATCTTTATTGGTCAGTTTCAGGATTGGTTTGCCGGTCAATTGGCACAGCCACACGATTGCGCTACGGATCAGTTTGTCATTCCATTCGCAGGAAGTGACCAGCCATGGACGTTGAATGCGTGTCAGGTTGGAAGCTGCTGACAGGTCGATAGCTACATGTGCATTGTTGTGGGTCTGTAAGTAAGATGCCGGAATGGTATCTGTTACGTTACCTTCTACACACTCTTTCACCATGTGGGCTTTTTCTTCACCCCATGCCAACAAATAGATTTTTTTAGCAGCAAGAATTGTGGCTACACCCATCGTAATAGAACTGATAGGAGTGTTGTCGATGGTGCCGAAGATCTTGGATGCTTCGTTGCGTGAACCGCTATCCAGCAAAATCAGTCGGGTGGTGGAGTTCAGGCGTGATCCCGGTTCGTTGAAGGCTATATTACCTACACGGCCGATGCCTAACAGAGCGATATCGATACCGCCGAAGCTTTCGATGCGCTGTTCGTACAGGCGGCAGTATTCAAAGATGGTATCTTTGGCAATCGTACCGTCCGGAGTAAAGATATTCTGTTTGTCGATATCTACATGATCAAGGAACATCTCTTTCAACGCATTGAAATTACTGTTGATTGCATCTTGAGACAACGGATAGTATTCGTACATGTTGAATACAATTACGTTACGGAAACTGAGTCCCTCTTCTTTGTGCATGCGAATTAATTCGGCATATACGCTGCGCGGAGAATTTCCACCCGGCAATGCCAGTACGCAGAAACGTCCTGCTTTCTGTTTATCACGAATAACCTGTGCTATTTCGCAAGCGATATGATTTGCACCTTCTTCTACAGATTCATAGATGTCTGTAGGAATTTTCTCTAATCGGGTCAATACCGATCTCTCGAATGCATTCTCTGGTCTGTAATACCTGGGGGAGACCCTGTTGAGAGTAATCTGAGAACTAAGATTTGTCTTCATAAGTTTGTTATTAATTAAGTTTGACTGAGTCTTTGTCGTTATTGGAAACTCTGAACAAATATATATAAAAACAATCAACTATGCGATAAGGTTGACAGGGAAATTAAATTAAAATCTTTTTTTACCTATAAATAGGGAGGAGGGAACGATAAATGATGGGCGATAAACGATGAACGGTTTTGAACAATGAGCGATAAGTAACAGGCGATAAATAACAAACGATTAACGGGCTGCACCGGCACAGCCTGTTAATCGTTATCGCTCAAAAACGTTTATCGTTTAAAACAGGGTATTTGTTTCAGGTACCAACTTACCCATGGCCCATACGGCTCTTACGTTGAGGTCTTCGTCCAGTACCAGAATATCGGCATCCTTACCTTTTTGCAAGGAACCTTTGCGATCATATACCCCCATGATGCGTGCCGGAGTTTCGGAAGCCATGCGAACTGCATCTTCCAGTGGGATCTCTGCTTTCTGCACAACGGTGCGGATCAGGCGGTCCATGGTGGCGACACTTCCCGCCAAAGCAGAATGGTCGGCCAGTTTGCAGACTCCGTCTTCGATAATTACGCGCGGGTCGAAAGCCTCTTTGCTGTCACTATCGGCACATGCAAGGGCATCGGTGATCAGACAGGTTCTTTCCACACCTTTTATTTTATATACGAGTCTCAGGATCGTAGGGGGGACGTGAATACCGTCGGCTACTACTTCTACTGTCATGTCATCCAACAGATAAATGCTTTCGACTGTACCTTCGTACTTGTACTCTCTGCGTTTGTGGAAGCCGGGCATTGCATTATAGAAGTGGGTTGCATGAGTGTATCCGGCTTCATAAGCTGTACGGATATCTTCAAATTCGGCTTGTGTATGTGCTACGGAAGGCAGTATGCCTTTGGCAGCAATATATTTACCGAATTGCATGGCTCCCGGGAGTTCCGGAGCAGCATCCCAACGCTTGATGCAATGATACTGTTCTACGATCGGAATGTATTCATTCGGATCAGGATTTTTAATGTTTTCCGGAATTTGTCCTCCTGCCATTTTCATGTTCAGGTAATGACCTTCGAGGTGCAGTCCCAGGATAGGGCTGTTTTTCTCTTCCATCAACTTGGTACAGGTTTCTGCAGCTTGTTGAATCATTGGGACTGTAGATGATGACAGTGTGGGGAAGATACTTGTTGTGCCATGTTTCATGTGAGTATGGACCGCTGCCCGGAAAGCATCTTCCGTACATTCCATAAAGTCGCGGCCTCCACCACCATGCACGTGGATTTCTACTCCACCGGGGACTACATACATACCTTTGACGTCAATAAGTTCAGCTCCGATAACGGCCAGATCGCAGTTTGTGACTTCTAAAATCTTATTGTCTCTGATAAGCACGGAACCGTCTTTCATCCATCCTTGGGGGGTGAGTATACGTGCATTAATTAATTGGGTTAACATTCGTGTTATGAGTTAAATTAGGGTTTGTTTTTTGGTACAATAAATTGATTGTCTGGCAAAATTAGATACTTTTTTGCATTTATATACTATAATTCAAGAGATATTTTTAGTAAATACGGAAATTTAGGCTTGGATATTTAGTAAAGGAGAAAGGGGTCTGCATCTTTCCAGCAAGGGAATTTATGACGAAAAGTAGTGAGAGCTTCCAGGCTAAGTTCAATGGTTTGTATTTTTTCTTCCGAATCGGGAGTTCCTGCCAGGTTTTCTCCTTTAGGTCCATATAAAGCGGAATACCCCGGATAACAGAGCCCGTTGCCGTCCTGTCCTATACGGTTCACACCGCATACATAACATTGATTTTCAATGGCACGTGCGCATAATAATGTATTCCATGCCTGAATACGTGGAGTCGGCCAACTGGCTACATATATAAGGAGGTCATATTCATTGTTCACATTCCTGCTCCAGACAGGAAAGCGGAGGTCGTAACATACCTGCAGGCAGATGTTCCAACCATTGTAGGGAATGATCACTTTCCGGCTGCCTGCCGAAAAATGTTCCGCTTCGTGTCCCATGCGGAAGAGGTGGCGTTTGTCATAGTAAAATTCCTGTCCATCGGGAGTGATCAGGAAAGCCCGGTTATAATAAGAACCTTGTTCTTCACAAATGAAACTCCCGGCCAATGACAAATGAAATTCTACGGCATAATTTTTGAGACTCCGGAGCGTGGTACCGGAAACCGGTTCGGCTAATAGCCGGCTGTTCATGCTGAATCCTGTTGTAAACATCTCCGGTAAAACAACAATCTCCGTTGTTCCGCGAAGAGGTAATAGCTTTTCACGGAGCAAACGGAGATTTTCCTGTTTATTTTCCCAGATAATATCTGTCTGTACAATCGAGATTTTCATGAATAATCATTCAACGTCTCCAATGGAGAAGTTCTCGGGATGTTTTCCCTTGAAATCTTTGAAATAAAGTTTTATTTCACGCATATCCTTTTCAATGTCTCCGCTGGGCATGATTGCTTTGGTGGAGGTAACTGTTTTCGTATTGTAATCGATTCCGATCAGCACGATAGGGACTTGCGCTTTCAATGCGATGTAGTAGAATCCTTTTTTCCAGTTGGGGTTGCGTTTACGGGTTCCTTCGGGAGTGATTGCAAGATGAAACTTAGGTCTTTTGGCAAAGACCTCTGCCATTTGTTCTACCAGTGAGCTTTTGCGTCCTCGATTTACGGGGATGCCGCCTACGGCCTTGAACAAGATTCCTAAAGGAAAGAAAAACCACTCTTTTTTCATCATGAAACTGGTTTTACGGCCTATCGCTCCATAAAACAGTTTGCCGATAAAGAGGTCCATATTTGTTGTATGGGGTGCCGCACAGATTACACATTTATCATAGTTCGGTACCGTTACATTGGTTTTCCACCCCAACAGGTGATAGTAGATAAAGCTATATATTGCTTTCTTCATTCTTAATTCAGTTTCGCGATAGCGTCAATGATTTCATTTACCTTTGCATTGAAGTCCGAACGGAATTTTTTGTAGAATCCTTTCACGTTACCCGGTTCTGTATGACTGATTCGACTGATGAATTCATCTTGCATTTTTATAATTTCCACCATCAACTCGTCAGCTTTCTTTTTGTCGGTACCCGGTATAAACTTACTGTTGATCAGACACTCCGAAAATAATTCACCTGCGATATAATTTACGTTTTTTTTAAGTTCTCTTCTCTTTGCCATTATTCCAAATGTTTTATGTGAGTATATAGAAAATATTTTCGGTAAAGATAATGACTTTCTTTGGTTCTGAGTAATAAATTTGAAATAATTAAATAAATCCGTGCTCTGTCTGTCCGGTTGTCCGGTCGTCTGGGAAGGGGCCGAAATAGGGTGTAGCCATCCGCACGGCAGGGCTACACCCTATTGCCCGGATGGCTACACCCTTTGCTTCATAAGGCTACACCCTATCGGGATACGGGTTAAGTTTCTTAAAAAGAGAATCCTAAATTTACGTAGAATCCCACGTCTTTGGATTGATTGGAATATCCTAATGAAGCTTCCAACGGACCGAACATACTGTCCAGGCCGTATCCGATACTGCAACCGTAAATCCGGTTACCTTTCAGGATTTTGAAAAAATTGTCATCACTCAAGGCGAAATTTCCGGCCAACGTGATATAATGTTTGCTACCCATGCGTTGGCGTAGTTTCAAGGAAGCCACGGCAACGGAATTGTGAGTTAGTTCTATATTGTAAATTCCTGCAAACGGGAGTTGTTGAGGAAGGTAACGGCCGAATACATCGCCTCCTAACGCATTTTCATAAGCATAAGGGATCTCTTGGCCGATCAATACCCTGCCATAAAGTGCCGGGATCAATGTCAGGCGGTTACTTATGGAGAATACACTTTCCCAGGAAGCACTGAGTGCAGAGAAGGGGGCATGTCCGTTATATCGGGCAAAGTTGTCTGTGTACAGCGAATAAGCTCCGGAGAAGTTACTTCCCTTAGATGGAAAATACCCTTTGTCGAAAGTGTTGTAACGCAATTGTGCAAAATAGCTGATGAAATATTCGGAATTGACATTCATCGTAAATTCCGGTTTCTTGAAGAGGAAATCTTTGTATTTGAAATACTCGATTCGTGCTCCGAACCCAAACCGAAAATTTTTATACCATACATCCGAAAATCCAAACTCACCGGAATGATATTTGTAAGTAGTGTTATAGGCACGGTCACCATGATCGTAAATGTTGATGTCATTGTATTGGAACATGTACGAAAAGTTGACGTTTCGTTGTTGCATCGGCTCCAATGTATAGTCTACCCGTGCCATGTATCGTTTGCCCAATCGCCCGGTGACGGAGACTTTGGAGGGAATATGAGTCTTTAACTGTGCCGTAGTGTTTATTAATAATGAAGCTATCTCTTCCGAGTCGAACCGGATGCCTACATTAATCGTTTTCTCGTACTTTTTCTCTAGCAGGAAGTTTAGTTTGTAACCTTCGGGAGTATCGGTCAGTGTATAACTGGCATTTGAGTAAGACTGGTTTCCACGCAGGATGAACAGTGCCTGCTCAATCTGACGCATGCTGATTCTGCTGTTTTCTTGCAGTTTACATTTCTTCATTAACCATTTCTTATCGTTTTCTTCTACATCGGAGAAGGTGATTTCTTCCACATGCAGGGTCCGGTCCTTTGAGAACATGGTATAAGGGCCGTGCGATTGGGGTACGAACGTGTCTGCAATGCCGATTTTCTTTTTGAGAGCGAGCAGAGAAGTCCATTGCTTGCGGGCTGCTACTTCTCCCCGGTGCATCAGGGAGTCGATGGCTGCGGGAGTAAAACTGGCCGAGGAATATCCTTCTACATTTACCTTTATATAAGTATCGGTCAGGCCGACATTGCTTTGATGGTTGTTTTTAGTTGTCAGGTCGATGATTTGAGAGAGTATGTCCGGAGCGCTGTTTAGTTTGTCGATTCCTTTCAGATTGTTTTGTACATCTACCCCGATGATGATATCCGCACCCATCGATCTGGCCACATCTACAGGGTAGTTGTTGATCATGCCGCCGTCAATCAGGATCATACTATCCTTCCGTACCGGGGTGAATACTCCCGGAATAGCCATACTGGCCCGCATAGCTGTGGCAAGTATTCCATTGTGGAACACAATCTGTTCGCCATTTACGATATTTTGTGAAACGCAGGCAAAGGGGATGGGAAGTTTGTTGAAATCTACGGAATCGTGATACCCCACTGTCAGTTCCGTAAAAAGATTGGCCAGATTTTGTCCTTTTATGATGCCACCTGAAACTGCATCCTTGGGACTTTTGGTAAACGGAAACGAAAAAACATATTTTTCTGACTTTTCACGTTCATTGAGTGACATGGCGCTACGTTTCACCCGGTCGCTCAGTAAGAACATCCAGTCCTGTTTGCGCACCATGCTGTCCAATTGCTGAGGAGTATATCCGATAGAGTATAATCCGCCGATAATGGATCCCATACTGGTACCTACTATATAATCGATCGGAATGCCGGCTTCTTCTATGACTTTCAGTGCCTGGATATGTGCTACCCCTTTTGCACCTCCTCCACTGAGTACCACTCCGACTTTTTTACGTTCTTGTGCCAGAGCGGGGAGTGCCAGAAAAAGTACCGGTAACAGAACTAATATCAATGACAAATGTTTTTTCATTATAGTGTTATTATGAATGTTACTACAAATTTATACTATTATTTGATAAATAAGTAGCGAATGCCATTAAAAGTGAAAGTTATGGAACTTATGCAGAAAAGAATTATCTTTGCGGCCCTTTTGTGGAATTATTCTACACTAATGGGCATAATTCCACACTTTTAACGAATGGCAACTAAGTTCGGTAAATCATTAAAATTGCCTTTGTAAGACGTGTGGAGGCACTTTTAATTGAAAAGATCGGTTCAGGTATAATTTGGTATCTGATTTGTAAAGTAGCTAATAAAGGATAAGTTAATTTTAATAATACAAACAAGCATGAGACTGTTTTTTACGAGAAAAGAGCTAAAACTGAGGAGAAAAAGAACAATTGCAGGCATCGTCTGTTTGGCTTTGGTGGCAGGCATTTACTGGATTCTGACACGACCACATAAAGTAGAGCCGGAAGTGCCGACTGTGATTGTAGAGCCCGCAGAAAGGGATAATGTAGAGATTTTCGGTGAGTATGTGGGGCGCATACGTGCACAACAATTTGTGGAAGTGCGGGCCCGTGTGGAGGGGTATCTGGAAAGTATGCTCTTTGCCGAGGGGACGTATGTGAATAAAAATCAGGTGCTTTTTGTGATCAATCAGGATCAATATCGTGCAAAGGCAGATAAAGCACGGGCACAACTGAAAAAAGATGAAGCACAGGCATTGAAAGCAAAGCGGGATTTGGAACGTATCAAGCCTTTGTATGCCCAGAATGCGGCCAGCCAGTTAGATCTGGACAATGCGGAGGCGGCCTATGAAAGTGCGGTGGCAACCGTTGCCATGAGTGAGGCAGACCTTGCGCAGGCAGAGTTGGAGTTGGGTTATACATTGGTCCGTTCGCCGTTGTCCGGACACATCAGCGAACGTAATGTGGATTTGGGGACACTGGTGGGACCGGGTGGAAAATCGCTTTTGGCTACAGTTGTGAAGAGTGATACGGTGCTGGTGGACTTCAGCATGACTGCTCTGGATTACCTGAAGAGCAAAGAACGTAATATCAATATCGGTCAGCAGGACTCTTCCCGTTCCTGGCAGCCGAACATCACCATTACCTTAGCGGATAATACGGTATACCCTTATAAAGGATATGTGGATTTTGCCGAACCTCAGGTAGATCCGCAGACCGGTACTTTTTCGGTAAGAGCGGAGATGCCGAACCCGAAACAGGTATTGCTTCCGGGACAGTTTACGAAGGTAAAGCTGCTCTTGGATGTACGTGAAGGAGCCATCGTTGTACCGCATAAAGCAGTGACTATCGAGAAAGGCGGAGCATATATTTATGTGATGCGCAGAGATTCTACGGCAGAGAAACGGTTCATTGAGTTGGGACCTGAATTTGGTAATAAACTCGTTGTGGAGAGAGGTCTGGGTGCAGGTGAAGAAGTGGTGGTGGAAGGGTATCACAAGCTGACACCGGGAATGAAAGTGAGAGCTACCTTGCCCCAGCCGTCAGCTGAGAATAAAGAGACTGAGTGACTCCCTTTTTCTGAGATAGATAAAAACGTATAATTTAAAAGAAACTCTTCCTCCCTCTCGTTGGGAGAGGGGCGGGGTGAGACCTTACTGAATATGAAAGTTAGTTTTTTTATAGATAGACCTGTTTTCTCGATCGTTATCTCGATACTGATAGTCATCATCGGCATCATCGGACTGACCATGTTGCCTGTCGACCAGTATCCGCAGATCACTCCTCCGGTAGTGAAGATCAGTGCCTCTTATCCGGGAGCCAGTGCGCTTACGGTTTCGCAGGCTGTAGCAACTCCCATCGAACAGGAGATTAACGGAACACCGGGTATGCTTTATATGGAGTCGAACAGTTCCAATTCCGGAGGCTTCTCGGCAACGGTAACTTTTGATGTTTCTGCCGATCCGGACCTGGCCGCTGTAGAAATTCAGAACCGGGTGAAGCTGGCGGAAAGCCGTTTGCCGGCTGAAGTTATTCAAAACGGAATTTCAGTTGAAAAGCAGGCGCCCAGCCAGTTGATGACCCTTACATTGATGTCGTCCGATCCGAAATTTGACGAAATCTATTTGAGTAATTTTGCGACGATTAATGTACTCGATGTAATCCGCCGTATTCCGGGAGTAGGACGTGTGTCGAATATCGGTAGCCGTTATTATGCCATGCAAATCTGGGCAGAACCGGATAAATTGGCTAACTTCGGGCTGACTGTGCAGGATTTGCAGAATGCTTTGAAGGATCAGAACCGTGAATCGGCTGCCGGTGTACTTGGGCAGCAACCGGTGAAGGGGCTCGATGTGACAATCCCTATCACTACGCAGGGACGTCTTTCTACTGTAGAACAATTCGAAAATATTGTGATTCGTGCCAATACAAATGGCTCTATCATTCGTCTGCGCGATGTGGCACGAGTTTCACTGGAAGCCTCATCATATAGTACGGAGAGTGGCATCAATGGTAAGAATGCTGCCGTTCTGGGAATTTATATGCTTCCGGGCGCTAACGCAATGGAAGTAGCGAAAAGTGTAAAAGAGGCGATGGATGAAATCAGTAAAAACTTCCCTGAAGGGCTGAGCTATGAGGTTCCGTTCGATATGACGACTTATATTTCCGAGTCTATTCATGAAGTTTATAAGACCTTGTTTGAAGCATTGATCCTGGTAGTACTCGTCGTTTATCTTTCTTTGCAGAGTTGGCGGGCTACGTTGATTCCGATTGTTGCCGTTCCTATTTCACTGATCGGTACATTTGGTTTCATGCTGATTTTCGGTTTCTCGCTGAACATATTGACATTGCTCGGGTTGATTCTTGCCATCGGTATTGTGGTGGATGATGCTATTGTAGTGGTGGAAAATGTAGAGCGTATTATGGAGGAAGAGAAGTTGCCGCCGTATGAAGCTACCAAGAAAGCCATGAATGGATTGGCAGGTGCGTTGATTGCTACCTCGCTGGTACTTTGTGCCGTATTTGTGCCGGTGAGCTTCCTCAGCGGAATTACGGGCCAACTTTACCGCCAGTTTACTATTACCATCGCTGTATCCGTACTGATTTCGACTGTTGTGGCGCTGACTCTGAGTCCGGTCATGTGTTCGCTGATTCTGAAACCGGACAATGGCAAAAAGAAGAACATTGTTTTCCGTAAAATCAACCATTGGTTGAACGTGGGCAATCATAAATATGTAATCGCTATCCGTAGGGTAATCGGTAATCCGCGTCGTGTATTGGCCGGTTTCGGAGTGGTGCTTATTGGTATTTTGTTGATTCACCGGCTGATTCCGACAAGTTTCCTTCCGGTGGAAGACCAAGGGTACTTCAAGATAGAGTTGGAATTGCCAGAAGGTGCTACGCTGGAACGTACCCGGGAGGTGACGGATCGTGCCATCACTTATCTGGAAAAGAATCCGTATATAGCCTATGTACAGAATGTTACCGGAAGCAGTCCCCGTGTAGGTAGCAATCAGGCTCGTAGTGAATTGACTGTTATCTTGAAGCCGTGGGAAGACCGCAAGGATACATCGATTGATGAGATTATGTCAAACGTCCGTCACGACCTGAGTGAGTATCCGGAGTGTAAAGTCTATCTTTCTACTCCTCCTGTTATTCCCGGTTTGGGAACCTCGGGTGGTTTTGAGATGCAACTGGAGGCTCGTGGCGAGGCTACTTTCGAAAATTTGGTGCAGGCGGCGGATACGCTGATGTATTATGCCTCTCAGCGCAAAGAGTTGACGGGACTTTCTTCTTCACTTCAGTCGGATATTCCGCAGCTTTATTTCGATGTGGACCGTGATAAGGTGAAGATGCTAGGTGTGCCTTTGGCGGATGTTTTTTCAACAATGAAAGCTTATACCGGTTCGGTTTATGTAAATGACTTCAATATGTTCAACCGTATCTATAAGGTATACATTCAGGCTGAGGCACCCTATCGGGAACATAAGGACAATATTAACTTGTTCTTCGTGAAGGCTTCCAACGGGGCTATGATTCCGCTGACTTCTTTGGGAAACGCATCATATACTACGGGGCCCGGCAGCATTAAACGTTTCAATATGTTTACTACTGCTGTATTCCGCGGTGAGGCGGCACAGGGGTATAGTTCCGGACAGGCTATGGAGATTATGGAGCAGATTGCCCGTTATCATTTGCCCGATAATATCGGACTGGAATGGAGTGGGCTTTCCTATCAGGAGAAAAAGGCGGGAGGACAGACCGGATTGGTATTGGCGCTGGTGTTCCTATTTGTATTCCTTTTCCTGGCAGCACAGTACGAAAGTTGGACGGTACCGATTGCTGTGTTACTCTCTTTGCCGGTGGCTGCCTTGGGGGCTTATCTGGGAGTATGGGTTTGCGGATTGGAAAACGATGTATATTTCCAGATCGGACTGGTGATGCTTGTCGGGTTGGCAGCAAAAAATGCCATCCTGATTGTAGAGTTTGCCAAAGTGCAGGTAGACCGTGGAGGTGATTTAATACAGTCTGCCATCCATGCCGCCCAATTGCGTTTTCGCCCCATCTTGATGACTTCCCTCGCCTTTGTGCTGGGTATGCTTCCGATGGTGCTGGCAACCGGTCCCGGTTCGGCAAGCCGTGCCGCTATTGGTACAGGAGTCTTTTTCGGAATGATCTTTGCCATTGTAGTGGGCATTATTCTGGTTCCATTCTTCTTTGTGCTGGTTTATAAGACAAAGGCAAAACTGAAAAATGTACCGAATGTGAACGTGAAATTACCGTTCAAGTCTAAAAAGAAAACTGATTGAATTATGAAAAGAAGCTATTTATATATTACTCTTTTATTAGTTGTATTAACTTTAGGTTCCTGTAAAATAGGAAAAAGTTATGTCCGTCCGGAACTGAATCTGCCCGATAGTTTGGCGCAACATCAGGACAGCTTGAGTTTCGGAGATAAGGAATGGTGGCAGATTTACACTGACAGTACCCTTCGGAGTCTGATAGACAGGGCCTTGGAACACAATAAAGACATGCTGATAGCTGCTGCCCGTGTCAAGGAGATGGCTGCGCAAAAACGTATTTCAACAGCAAATCTGTTGCCTGACATTAGAGGTACCGTGACTGCGGAGAGAGAAAATGAAAACCACGGTGGTGATGCTTTCAAGCGTAGCGATACTTTTGAAGCGCAGCTTCTTTTCTCTTGGGAACTCGATCTGTGGGGAAATCTTCGTTGGGCGCGTTCCGCCAGCATTGCCGAGTACCTTCAGTCTGTGGAGGCACAACGTGCCCTTCGCATGACTATCATAGCCGAAGTAGCGCAGGCATACTATGAACTTGTAGCTCTCGATACGGAATTGGATATTGTTCGCCAAACATTGAAAGCACGTGAGGAAGGCATGCGTCTTGCCCGCATCCGTTTCGAAGGAGGTTTGACGTCTGAAACTTCTTATCGTCAGTCTCAGGTTGAGTTGGCACGTACTGCAACACTGGTGCCCGATCTGGAACGTAAAATATCTCTGAAAGAAAACGATATAGCTTTTCTAGCCGGTGAATATCCCAACAAAATTACCCGTAGCCGTTTGTTGCAGGAGTTTAACTTTCCACAAGAGTTACCTGTCGGGTTGCCTTCCGGACTATTGGAACGTCGCCCCGATATTCGTCAGGCTGAACAGAAATTGATTGCTGCCAATGCCCGGGTAGGAGTGGCTTATACGAATATGTTTCCACGTATTTCACTTACCGGTAGGGTAGGGTCGGAAAGCACCGCTCTCTCCGAACTGTTGAAATCGCCTTATAGCATTATGGAAGGTGCTTTACTTACGCCTATTTTTGGTTGGGGAAAAAATCGTGCCGCTCTCAAAGCAAAGAAAGCCGCTTATGAAGCTGAAGTGCACAGCTATGAAAAGGCTGTCCTGACTGCTTTCAAAGAGACGCGCAATTCGATTGTCAACTTCAATAAGATTAAGGAGGTATACGACCTTCGTGCGAAATTGGAACGTTCGGCTAAGAGTTATGTAGACTTAGCGCAATTGCAATATATCAATGGGGTGACGAACTACCTTGATGTGCTCGATGCCCAGCGTGGATATTTCGATGCCCAAATCGGACTCAGCAATGCGATAAGGGACGAATTGATCGCTGTAGTACAAGTGTATAAGGCTCTGGGGGGCGGATGGCAGGTGCAATGACAGAATCTTGGTTGGATGTTAAGCTGCCATAAACAACATGAATAAATTGAGGTTCTTTTTGAGGAATTTCAGGGCCAGATTGATATGGCGCTCTATTGCTTTTTCAGTAATAGAGAAGTGTTCTGCTATTTCTCTGTTGCTCATGTGCAGTTCCCTGCTCATGCGGAATACTTCTCGTTGGCGGGGGGGGAGTTGCATAACAAGTTCATCGATATATTTCTTTAAATCGGCGGCATCCAACTCTCCCTCCATGTCATAAGATTCTTCGACTGCTTGTATAGCTGTTATTTTGAGGGCTGTCTCTTTGTAATACCTACGTGAATGATTGAAGATCACGTTTCGGGTTATGATAAAGAGGTAGCCTTCAAAACTTTTGTTTTCATCCAAGAAATGATGAGATTCCCATACTTTCACAAATACTTCCTGCACAATTTCCTCAATATCCATAGAGGCGGTGAAATAGAGCCTTGTGAAATTATAAACTTGTTTCCAGTAATGATTGTATAAAAAAGCAAATGCTTCCTGATCGCCATGCTTTAATTTCCTGACTGTTTCTTTTTCTTGCATCTGTTTTAGTAATTAGAGGTGCAAAAGTAATCTTTTTGTTCTAAATTGCTGCGATTTCTACAAGAATATTAAAAAATAACATTTTTTGTTTAATTTATCTTGGTGTATTATGGCTATATTATCCTATTATATGCACTTAATTGGGTAATATGTTCTTTCTCTTTATAAATAAAATAATAGCAACATATATTTATTGGATAAGTTCTAAAGGAACTATTCTTTTGTGAACTTTTATGCATTGGTTCTCGATCTTGT
>OAUA01000147.1_pt1 | contig 48961 bp, 80 predicted proteins | sample 1495081 | NCBI WGS metagenome assembly OAUA01 (sample SAMEA2579993, study PRJEB22360) | human gut metagenome | biome: human gut; feature: human-associated habitat; material: faeces | place: Denmark | collected 2008/2010
CGCTCTATCGCCCCTCATTTCTATTTTATCTTGTTTGTACCCCTTGTACACCGATGTTTTGAATGTTGTTTGTCAGGGGCAGCGGTCGGTTGGCGGATTTTTTCATTTTGGGGCTTGACTTTTAATAGTTAGTCTCCCGTACATAGTCGAGCATTGCTTGGAGCTGGGGCCTGTCCATGCTCTTGCCGCTGACTTTTTCGGTGAACCACTTCTCGATGCTGTGTTTCTTGAGTGCTTCGATTTGGCGGGTTTCGTTCTGTTCTTCGGTGCTGACGCGAACATATGCGACCTTCATAGATGTACCTCACTGGATGATAGAAAAATAAGGTCAGAGATGAGAGAAATCTTTGAAAAGAATGCCAAAACCGACCCTAAATTGCAATGGATGGGATAGAACCGAAATGATAAATAGGGTGTACTCTAAATTAGAGCCACTGCGTGACATAGATGCTGATATTAGGACAGCTGCTATTACCATTTGCAAGTGGTTTGGCGTTAAGACTTATGATGTCATTATCCTCAAAATCAACTTGGCATTGATATGTGTCGCAGGAGATGGAGGCAGAGGAGTCTTTTTCAATATCTAATCCTGCACAAATTGTTGGTACACCATTTTCAAAATCAAGAAACACCTCTTCGGACGGGACGAAAAACTCATAGCGTACGCAAGGATTAGAGCTGATGAGCGAAAACCATACACGGGGAAAGCTCTTTATGATACGAAAGAGCTGTGCGGCAGTAAGTACAGTGGTTGCGGTAGTGTTGATATAGTCGTTCATAATAATTCTCCTTTTTACAAGTACACTTTCAAAAAGCGTCGACGGTGATGCTGCCGCCGTCTCTGGCGCTGATCTCATACTCGATGGTGTGAATGTCCGGAAATGTCTGACGCTCGATGCTCAAAATGCTGGCAAGCGGAATGGAAAGCCATGTGCTCCCGGCGGTGATATGCAGGTCGCTCTTGTCCCGGCGGGTTCGGAGATTGGTATCTTGGAATGACAGGGCCGCACCCGTTAGAATGGCGCAAACGCTGGCCTTGCACTCAAACGTCTCCTGAACAAAGGTGTCAATCGGGATTTTATAATCTGCCATAATAGACCTCCAATATAAAAGGTGGCACTACTCTCACTCGTGCTCTTGCTCTCTGTCTTTCTTGTGATTAGTCGGCCTTTACGAATATCTCCATGCAGTCAGCGCAGATAACGTGCACTTCTTTGGTGCTACGGATAATAGTGCCGCACTTGGGGCATATCCACCGCCGGGTACTGCTCTTGGCTTTTGGGGGCTTGGGTGCGCCTGTCTCACTGCTGCCAGGTGTCTTGCTGCCGTTACCAGTACCGACCATATCAGCCCATGCCAGTCGCTCACCCATCTGGATGTCTTGCCAGCCCATGAAGATGATGAAGTCCAACAGCTCTTCGGTGGGACTTGTAATTGTCCAGCCGTATTTAGCATGGTGCTCCACAGACAGTCCGTGTGCTTCTGCTTGTTCCTTGAAGCGCTTGTTATGGTAGACGCCATTATTAGAGGTGTCCTTGATGCCATTTTCAAGGTTGTATTCGTGCACCATCTCGTGGAGAAGCGTTGCGGCAGTCTCTTCAATCGGACGGTCAAGGGTAGCTGACGAGATATTGATTTCGTACTTGCTCTCCTGTCCGGCTTTCCAGACCTTAGCACAAGTGATATGTCCGTATGCGGACGGCGTTTTCTTGAGGGATATTATCGGCTCCGGTAGTTTTCCATCAAAATAGTGCTTGTTCAGTTCCCGGAACATCTGTTCAAGCTGCCCAGCGGCGCGGCTGGTTTTCACGGTCTGCTTCATGGTGCTTTCTCTCCTTTGTACGTCAAGATTGCAAAAAGTCCGGGCAGATGGTATAATGAATCTATCCCGGCGGGACTGTCTCTTGTGTGGTTGGCAGTCTATGGAAAGGGACGCTTGTAGATGGGGTGGCTCATGGGGATGACCTCCTGCTTTACGAGTGAATGTTTAACGGCTCCGGGAAATGAGGTGGAGCCGATGAAGTGTGTTAACCTTATCACGGTATCGTGCTTAAGCCGAGCACTATACCGTGCTTTCTCCATCTTGCTTCCTTTTGGAGGTAAAAGAGAGGGATAGTTGGACAAAATCACGATATATTTACGTTGAGCACGATATATGGAGGAGCGGATGGCATACAACGAAGCCAAAAAAGCAAGTAACAAAAAAAGCGATGCCAAATATTCCCAAATTCTGCTGAAGCCTTATAAAGATGAAGCTCTGCGCATAAAAGAATGTGCGGCTGATGCACAGATGAGCACACAAGGCTACATTTTGCAGGCAGTTCGAAAACAGATGGACGCAGATACTGCCTCCGGGGTGGTTAAAAACCCTGAAAGTGCACCTTTAATAGAAGAAAAGCCTAGTTGTTCCATCTCCCCAGCACTAAAGCGAGAAATCAAAAAGTGTATTCAAGGTGCAGTTCAGAATTTTTCAGAGAAGGAATATGATAGGCTCCGCTATGAGTTCGACAAGTTGGTGTTTGAGACATTTATAAAAGAAGCCAGAAAGCCGAAGAAACCGTTGCTGGATAATAAGAAAAGTGAAGAACCACTGAAAGAGGACGATGAAGTGAACGAATGTCACGCTGAGTCTCTTCTCTGAGCATAAAAATAAGCCTCTGCCTTTTGAATGGGCAGGGGCTTTTATTGTATCTGGACAAAATAAAATCCCAGCGGGGATGAGCCGCCGGGAAGAGGTTGTCTAGTAGAGACTTTCTGGTAAATGGGTTATGAATTAGTATACCATACTTCCGGGACATGAAGATAATAACCCCAATTAACATTTCCACCAGCTTCTTTGGAATCAACTACTCTTAAATAATATCCATCTGCTAATTCTGATAATTGATTCTGAAGGCGTTGACCGGTACTAAGTTCCATAATACCTTTAAATAAGCTCTTCTCAACATCTGACTTGCATTCGTAGAATTTTTTTCCGTATTTAGAAGTACAGTAGTAGAACTCAGACCGAACGGTTCCTCCATAACTGTTCTCAGCAGATGCGTCAATACAGACTTCAATTTGAGGAAGATAAGGATTTATAGACTCATCAGCAAGATAGATGTTGTAAATATCAAGGCTTTTAGGATTTTTAAGGCTGTCTCTACAAAGACTGATAGCCTCATCAACATATTCTTGATACTGTTCTTGTAATGCCGCAACAACGGGGTCGATATCTTCAGCAGACGATTCGTCAGAATTTGACTCGGATAATGTAGCACTGACATAATGATCAGCACACAAGCCGTCTTTATAGACTTTCTGAGAACAACTATTAACTGAGCAGATTTCTTTTTTGGGGGGAACAACTACACAACACAATAGCTGCTGTAATCAAAAGCATTAGGATTTTCGTATTCACAATGATTCCTCCCTAAAATTAGACAAGTGGAACAATCTGTGCAACTGCGCCAAAAGTTCTTGATACAAAGCTATCACACTTTTATCACAATGTTAAGCAATAGAGCCAAAAATGATAATAATAAATCATCGCCGTAACCTATACTGGACAATAGGAGGCGATTGGGATGAAGATGACCGCAGAACGAATCAAGGTGTTGCGGGAGGCGCGGGGCTGGACACAGGCAGAGCTTGCCCGGCGGCTGAGTATTACGCGCAATGGTGTCAACTCATGGGAGCAGGGACTTTCTATGCCGTCGCCTGCCTGTCTGGTGGATTTGGCAAAGTTGTTTTCGGTTTCGACGGATTATCTGCTGGGTGTGGAGCGGTTGGAGACGGTCAATGTCACGGGCTTGAATGAGGAAGATATTGCATTGTTGGCGCAGTTGGCCGATCGTCTGAGAAATAGCCATTGATTGGTTGATGCGGAAAACTTTATGCAGAGACGAAAATACGATGAAAATTTGTGAGATATGGTCAAGGCGATACCGGCTCAAACAATCAAAGCAAAAAGATAGTAAATGACGATATATCGATAATAATATGAAAGAATGTGACAAAACAGCCGGTACAAATGATGTGCTGTATAGATGAATGTTTTAATATGATGCACGAGGAATTTTTGAAGTGAACATTTTAGAGACGCAACTGATTGTTGATATTGACAACCAATGTGTTTTCTGCTATTCTATCTAAGACAGTTGATTTCCAGTACGACGCAAGAAGCTTTCCAGAATCAATAGAGCGAATCAGTTGCTCAACTTGAAGAAATTATTTGCGCATGCTCGGAAAAGTAACGTAGAAACGATTGTATCTTTGCTGGTGTGGCGCAATGGCAGCGCAACTGATTTGTAATCAGTGGGTTGCAGGTTCAACTCCTGTCACCAGCTCCAAAAATAAACGCACGAACGATAAAAACAAATCGTCCGTGCGTTTTTATTTTTGCTTGAAATGCCTTGAAATTCCCTGAATGAACGTGACAATCTAACAAACAATCTAACAAATCAATACTTCATCTTTTGCATTTCCCGCAACAGATAAGCCGGGTCATTGTGGGAGACGTACTTGTTGGCCGTGGTGGAGAAATTTTTGTGACCCAAGATGGCCTGCACGGCGGTCTTTTCCAGGCCGCACTCCACCATCTTGCTGCTGGCCGTGTGGCGCAGGGTATGCGGATGCACCCCCTCTATGTGGCACTCCTGCATCAAAGCCCGAAACCTTGTAGCCACGTTGCGCTTGTCCAGCTTTGTACCAGCTTTGGACGGTATCAGCCACTCACAGCCGCTGTCAAGCATCCAAAAGGCAACGATTTTGTAAATGGGGTCCAAAATAGGGATAATGCGGTTTTTGCCCGCCTCGGTCTTCTCGCCGCCCTGCATATACCGCTCTTTTAGATGCACATCGTCGCAGCGCATGGAGAGCAGCTCATCGATACGCATACCTGTGTAGAGCAGCACCATTGCGATTTGTGCTATCTTCCCAAGCTTCGGGTCATCTTGCCGGCTGCTGATCTGCTCTATCTCCTGAGCGGTCAAGGTGCGCTCTGCCTTGCCTGTAGCCGCCGGGAGCTGCAAGAGCATAGCATAGTTTTTGTTTATGATGTCCTGAGCCATTGCCCACTCGCAGATCTGACTGAAAAGCGTGCGCTGCTTTTCGCAGGAGCTGCGGGAGAGGCCCTTTTCCACCATCCGGTCAATCACCTGTTGATAGTCTGCAGTTTTTAAGTCCCGGAGCTGTCGGTCATACAGCGGCGAAGCCTTTGCATAGGCCAGCTCATAACCCTTTTTCATGTCAGTGCCGAGCTTGTCAAATTTGGGCTGCGCTTTCCATTGGGCGTAGGCATCCGCAAAAGTACATTTCAGACGCGCTGCGGGGGTGTTTTGGACGTTGTAAGCGTCCAACGCTTGTACTGCTTCACCCGGCGTCGCAAACGTCCCCAGAACGTCTCGCTTGGCTGTCAGGGCCACATACGGTTTTGACCTCGTCCCGCTCAACTTATATACGCTGCCGCTGCCCTTTGGGCGGCGGCGCTTTTTTCTTTGCTGCGGGGCGGCTTCTGGCTGCTTCTTGCCGCAGTAGGGGCAAAAAGATGCGTCGTCCGGTATTTCCCGGCGGCAGCAGGCGCGGATGCACTTCAAGTCTCTTCACCTCGCTTTGCGGTATAGTCGGCTTCGCCGCTTTTTGCGGCCTCTTTGCCAGCCTGATACGCCGAGCGCAGCAGATTCACCGGAGGCTGGACTTCCCACGGAATCGGGTCCGTCCCTGTAGCCACGGCGAATCCGTAGTTGTCCAGTATCTGGCCGCAGACAGACACCTTGTTTTGTAAGGGGGTATGCAGATTTGCGCACACCTCAGCAAACACCGCTGGTGGATAGCTGCCATGTCGGCCCAAAAGAATAAACAGCACCATCTCTTTTACGATTCGAGGTGCCGTGCGAAAGTATTCTGTAAGCGCCTTGTCCAGATCTTCGTCTGATTTGCGCTGTATGGGCTCTTTGTAAAGCTCTGGGTGCAGCATTTCTTGCATGGCGGGGAGCGGAGAAGCCCCGCAAGCCTCGAACCAGTCCATTATCTTGTCGGCCGGTGGGCTGGACGCCCCGCACTCCCAGCTCTGGACCGTAGCCTTTCCCTTGTTGATACGGCGGGCCATGTCGACTTGGCTCAACCCTGCCCGCGACTCTGGCCCGCGCCAGTGCGATACCAAGCTTTTCCGCAGTAAAGTAGCTCATCAATTATAACCTCACAAATTTCCATGCCATAAAAACAAAAAGCGACATGGGGAAAACCCATGCCACTCGACAGAGCAGAAGTCCTTCAAGTTTTCCCATAAAATGGTAAAATCTAAAACAAGTTGGACAAATTTAACAAAAACAGAGGTGAAATAAAATGAATTTCGAGCAAAGAAACGGTAAAGAAAACGAAATGACCATCATTGACGGGATGCCTGCCACCATTTTGACCGGCGCGACCCGAACACCTGAACCTTGGGAGGACTAAAGATGGACAAGATGCAGCTGTTTTGCACACACATCCGCGCCGCGCTGGCCTGCTATGAGGATATGCCACCCGAGGGACAGGCTCGGGCCTGCCTTTATGTAACCCGCAAGGCAAAGTCTGTTCAGGCTCTCCACGCCGCAGCAGACGCACCCGGCGGGGAGCTTGCTGCTGAACTGTTGCAAAAATTGCAACAATCTTGCAACCACGGATAACAACGCACATATTTTGCGCGGATTCTGCGTAAAACGCGCGTACTTAGCAAAAAGTCAGCGTAAATTTCAGCGATTCAGCGCAAATGCTCATTTTTCTGTGGATTTTTTCACTAAAAACAGTGCTCGAATGGGGATTGACGTCAACAACCAGTGGTTTTATAATATGGTTGTAAACAGGTTTACGCAGCTTTACGACCCTCAGCTTTACCTGAGTTCAGATAATGCTCGTAGTATTTTTGGTTGTTATCGCCAAAAGCTGCAACCAGATCGGCGTTATTTGCTTTGTACGCGGCAAGATTAAATTCGGCGCTGCCCTGACGGCCCTCTTTCATGCCACTGGTCACAAAGTGTTCGAGGTATTTCCACTCGTTGTCCCCGTACAAAGCGGCCAGATCAGCGTTGTTTGCTTTGTAATATTCAAAATTGTAAACAGGGCTGTATGCTTTAAGCATAGCAAAATAAGGGATATAATCAGGCTCTTTGCGGAAGTTTCCGGAGTACAAAGCTTTCTGGGAAACGGTCTCCTTGCTGCCATCCATGTACTCAACAACAGCCTGAGTAACGGCAATTTCTTCGATAGTTCCATTGTACCACAGGCAATCCCATTCAACAGCCGTATCATAAACAGCATTCTGAATTTCAGATTCGGAAAGGTACGTCAAAGGATCACCATATTTTAAGCCATCGCCATAATACGCATTCCAGTAATATGGGTTGCCGTACTTATCAAGTAAAATTTTGTTATTATGGCGCGCTCCAACATAAACGTAATAATCCGTTGTAAGTTGCGTTTGCTGTGAAAATGGAGTGCCACGCTCCGTACTATCATCAAACGTTCCAATAATGCTGGAAGTGTTTAAGGATGTTGGGTAAATCGGGCCAACAAGACGTGCCTGTGCAGCAGAATAACCGCGAATAGAGCAAGACACCTTATCTCCAACCGCGTTCATGGGAACAAGAGTGAACGTTACATATTTGATGGTTTTACCGGAATTGTTTCGGAAGCAAACGGTCGGCGTTACACCATTTGCGGAGTTTACAGAAAAATATACATCCGTAAGCTCTACGGACGGTTTTGCCGCAACCGCCGCCATTGAAAAGAGTAACAATGTGCATAGTGTCAGAGCAAGTGCAATCAATTTCTTTTTCATGATAACCACCTCGTAAACAAAAATAGGCAGCCAACCAGCTGCCGAAAAACTAAATTATCAAGGAAAATGCCAAAGGAGGAAAATAAAGTGCAAGAAAACAGCACAAAGCTTGCAAATTGTGATATAATGAAAGAAAAAGAAAAGTGCCGCCTCAAAGCTTTATTTTCTTCTCTGTCGGCACAGGAAAAACAAGAGGTGCTTTCCTATGCGGAAAGCCTGCTCAACAGCAGAAAGGAGTAAATCTGTGGATAAGTACGAGATTGAACTGGGCCGATACAAAACCAGAATTTTTGCTCTTCTGGCAACGGAAGCGTCCGGCCTACCCGGAATCAAAAGCGAAGAGTGCGCAAATTGCGACCACCGGTGCTCTCTTGAAATCGGGTGTTACTGCTTCAACTACGGATGCGGAAAGGGTAAGACCACGGAAGAGCTGCACGAAGCATTTGACCGCGTTTGTGATGCCCTTAAAATTTCTGACCGAAGATGGACACCAGCAAATCCAATGCGGCCTGAAGTATTTGATTCTCCCGATCTGCTCGAAGTTCTTGAAGATAGGCTTCTCCAGCTAGCGGAAGAGAATAAATGTACTCGCTGGGAAGAAAGCCACCCACCCCGTCAGGAATGTACTCTTTGCGACGCTCATCAATCAGACCGCGGCCCTTCAAGTTCTGAATGTACCTGTTCTGGCCGTTGTGGCTGAAATCCTCGCCGGAAATGAGACAGACTTCGTGCTGGTTCATTTTCCCGTTGTGCTTCTCCATATATAATAGGAGAGCCAGACTCTTTTTGTCCAAAAACTCAGCCATTGGAGTTTTCCTTTCTTGAAGCAACCTTAAATTTTGCATATTGCAACACGTCGGCAAGCTCCTGTTCGGTCAACTGATCGAGCACGGCGTTGAATGCTGCATCCAGCCCACTCCCTTCACCGGGGGCGGGCTTTTCTTTTTGCTCCTCGCCGGTGAGCTCTTTAGAATCAACTCCAAAGTAGGTTGCGATTTTTTCAACGGTTGCTTTTCGCGGGGCGCTTCCATTTGCCCATCTTGTTACAGAAGAGCGCTGAAGCCCCATATCCTCTGCTACGGCAGATGGCGACTTGCCAATGCTATTGCAAAGGCGAACGAAGTTCAAATAGAACAAAACACCACCTCCGTTTTTGTGCAAGTCTACAAATAGGCAACAAACGCAACAAAACCTATTGACTGTTGCGTTTGTTTACGTTATAATACAGACACTGCTTGTGAACAAACGCAACACGAAAAACGCCTGAACAGAAATCGGGGCGTCCGAATGCTATTGGTAACCTTGCAATTACATAATAGCACGTTTTGTGAACATTTGCAACAGTATTTTGACACGGCGACAAGAAAAAATCTGCCTGTGGTCGCTTCACAGACAGACTTTTCACCGATTTGTCACCAGAACGCACCTGCACCCAGGCGGTAATGCAAACTTGCACGTCTGCACATCTTTTTCGGGCATTTACGCCGCAAAAGTAACGCCGGGGCTGCAAAAGCGACTTACAGTTCTATTGGTACGTCGCTCACTTTAGCGGGCCGGTTCCGCTGAATTTTTCAGCCTTAGGCATTGCGCACTTGCTCGCGTCTGGAACAGGCTGGTTCAAAAAGTCCTTCAATTTGCATCGAACTTCCTTTCTTGCCAGTATCTAAGGCTTGAATAGTATAGCAAATTGGTGCGCCGTTGTCAATTTATTAACACATAACAGGGAGGTGGAAGAGTGCCCGAACCGTGGACTGGCCGCCTGATTGGCCGAATGCACAACAACGAAGTCACGCTGGGTCAGCTTGCAGAACGTCTGGGGTGGACAAAGAGCTATTGCTCGATGATCTTGAACAGTAAGCGCAAGCCCAGCGGCATCCGTGAGAAGATGGAAGCCGCAGTCAGCGAGATCATCAAGGAAAAGGAGGCAAAGCCGTGAACCAAAACAAAAAGCCCAGCCGGAAGCCCGACTAGGGCGCAACCACGATTACGATAATCTGCATTTTGATAACCGTGCTTAATGTGTCACTTGTAGTATTCCAAATATTATGGTGGCTGCTAAGGAATGGAGGATAGATATGACCAAAGAAGCCCTGGATAAAAACGAAGAACTTCTCAGAAAGCAGTTGGAGCTGCTTTCTGAGAAGTCCCCGAATGCTGATTTGGACACCCTGGTAAAACTTACGGATGCAATGTGCAAGGTTTACAGGACGCTCACTGATGCGCCTTAAAGTATCCAGAATCATGCTTTTCCCTGTAGTCCTTTCGGATTTCATACAGTGCTTCCCAATACATGGTATGAATTTCCGCAGGAGTCTTCCCGCTCAAATCCTGATGCTGAACGTAGGCCAAGGCGAGAGCTTCAGAAAGAGAACTCGGAAAAGTTTTGAAATCACTCATTTTGTCACCCCCTTTCCCTGCCTATTATAACAGGCACCGGGGTGGACGACAAGAAAGGACAAAATATGGCAAACATTCAAATTTTCACAAGCCCCGAGTTTGGGGACATCCGCACGGTAGACCAGAACGGCGAGCCGTGGTTCGTGGGCAAGGACGTGGCGGCGGCGCTGGGATACGGCGAAGGCAAGTCACTCGCAAACGCCGTTTCCAACCACGTTGACGAGCAGGACAAAGGGGTCACCGAATTGATGACCCCCGGCGGCAACCAGAGAATGGTCATTATCAACGAGTCCGGCCTGTACAGCCTGATTTTTGGCAGCAAACTGGAAGGGGCCGTGCGGTTCAAGCGCTGGGTGACAAGCGAAGTATTACCCGCCCTGCGCAAGACCGGCAGCTACATGATGCCCAAGCTCAGCAAGGAGATGCAGGCGCTGTTTATGCTTGACAACCGCACCCAGCGGCAGGAAGAGCGGCTCACCGCGTTGGAGAATACCATGACGGTGGATTACAACCAGCAGCGTGTGCTGCGCAAGGCCATCAGCCGGGCCGTCATTGGGGCGCTGGGCGGCGAGGACACCCCGGCCTACATCGACAACCACGTGCGCAGGAAGGTGTACAGCGAGTGCAACCACGATGTGCAGGACTGGTTCCGGGTAAACAGCGTGGGCAACATCCCCCGCAAGCGCTTTGACGAGGCGGTGGAGTACATTCAGCGCTGGAAGCCCAGCACCAACACCGTGATGCTGATCCAGCAGACCAACGGCCAGACCAGCTTGTTTGCCGCAGCCGCTGCCCAGAAGAACACCACCACCGCCGGGAAGTTTGTCAAGGAGGTATAAGCATGAAAACCACGATGCGGGATAAGGCTTGCCAGCTGATCGGCAAGTATCAGTTCTTGGAAGAGGACTTCCGTTCAAGGTCATTTTTCAAGTCCGGGCCGTTTTGCGGCCCGTATGGCCAGTCGGAGGAAGCTATAAAAGCAAAGATGTGTGGCCAGTTCTTGGCCGATTTGAACAACCTGCTGGAAGAGGACGAAGCTGCAGCAGCCCAGGAAGACCCCCGCAAGACCGCCCCGGCTGGCAAGTGGTGCGAGGACTCAGCGGCACAGGCAGCTGAGAGTGCCGCAAATGAGGTGCGGAACAATGGGTAAAGCACTGGCGATCATCATCGCGTTTGCCGTCCTTTTGGGCATCTCTTGGGGCGTTACCTGCGCCGCCGTGTGGGCCATCTGCACATTGATGCACTGGACGTTCACCTTGGCCGCCGGAACGGCAGCGTGGATCGCGCTCCTGCTCCTTTGGCAGCTCTAAGAAGTGAGGCGCTGACCATGCCTGCACAGAAGAAACACTACAATAAGCGCTGGCTTGAACAGCGCTGGGATGCAAGGCAGCCGGAGCGGTTGGAGCATATCCAGATGAAACGGCAACTGAGAAGAAAAAAGGAGGGGCGCGGCAGTGAAGAAGAGCATGGGAATTGCAGAGTGCTGCCAGATCATGCGTGATAACAACATTTCGGTGAGCGAGCCGATCTTTACCGGTATGATTCAGGCCGGCAGCTTCCCGGCATGGGCGGTGCCGTCCATTGACACCAAGAGCGCTGCCCCGCTGATCTCCCGCGCCGGTTTTATGGCGTGGGTGAAGGACTTTTACAAACTCGAAAAGGTTTATACAAAGGAGGAGCCAAGATGAAACTCAAATCGTTCGTCGTCACCGGCACGGTAGGCCTGCTGGCCATTATCGGCGCGGTGCAGGTGGTGCGCTGGGCCTGCTCTTTGATGGCCGTTGCGCTGACCTACTGGGGCGGCTGGGGCATCGCCGAGGCTGCGCATGCCGCGCCTTGGATTATTGTTGCATCCACTGCCGGGCTGACAATGTCGTTTTATGGGATGCATGAGGACAATAAACGGTATAAGCGCAGCGGCTACGGCAAGATCGTCCGCAACCATGCCCGGAACCCGGAGTATCCGCAGAATGAGGAGAAGGGCGCATGAAGCTGGAAGAGTTGATTCGGCAGCGGGCCGAAGAGTACCTGAAAACAGCCACACGGCTTGCAACGGAGTCCGCGCTTACGGGAGACATCTGGCTGCGGGTCATCTGCCGGGAAAAATCAGAGGTCTATAGCGCGGCAGCAGATGGGCTGCTCACAGCCCTCCACGATGCGGAGGACGTCGCACATGGCTGATTACATCCACTATGTCACATGGTACACCGTGTACAGCGCCAAGACCGGTGAGGTAGTGGCGGCGGGAACGTCCGCCATGTGCGCTGCGAAACTGGGATACAAGACCGCCAACAGCTTTGTGTCTTCCGTTGGACACCGACGCCATGGAAAAAAGCGCCCGTACAAGTACATTTTTGAGCAGGAACGCATTGATCGTGCGGAGATTGACTGTCTCCCTCCGCTTCGCCGTTACTGCAAAAAGAAAGGCCAGTATGCGAAAAGGAAGCAGGAATATGAACGGTAGATATATGCGAGCCGCAGAGATTCGCTGGAATAAGCGACAGCCGGAACGGCTGCGGCACATCCACCAGAAGAAGGAGAAGAAAAAGGTGAGCACGGTACAGATTTTTGACGCGGATTTGCGTTTTGTCAACGAAATCCCCATGCCGAACACGCTGGCGGGCATCCAGTACGCCGACCAGCTGGCAGCAGAAAAGCCGGGCCGTCTGTACGTCGTTATGGACGAGCACCGGCAGAAGGTTTACCAGAGGTGACATACATGACTTTAGAGCAAAAGGAACGCCGCAAAGCGGTTTTGCGGTATGCAGTCAGCGTCCCCGAGTGGAATCTGGCGCTCAAGCATCGGGCGGCGGCAGAGCTTGCGAAATGCGCAAGCCTCTTGATGAGCGTAAGCCAGATGATGCTTGCGACCGACGCGGAAGACCGTTTTTATCCAGGCAGATCAGATTATGGGATGTCTCCGACGGGATATGCAAAAGCCATTTCGGATGCAGAGTACAGCCTCGGCACAGCCGCTTCGGCGTTGGAAACCGTAGTTGCTTTGGCAGATGAGTCAAACGCTTTCCCGCTTATCAGCTCCACCCAGACCGGCGGGTTAGATGACGCGATGGGCAACATTGAGGCGTCCTACAATTCGGGTTTTGGGTGGCTGGCAGATTTGTGCCGGGTACACGGGATGGATGAGGTGACATACAATCATGGATAAAATGACCATTTACGAGCAGTGCCGGGAAGTCCCCAAAGAAGCCCAAAAACCTATCGCAGCGGGCCGCCTGAAGGGCAAGACCGACATCAACCCCATGTGGCGTATTAAGAAGCTGACTGAGCTTTTTGGCCCGGCTGGTACGGGCTGGAAGTTCGACCCGCCGGTGTTCGAGGAAAAGACCGGAGCAAAGGGCGAAGTTGTCGTGCAGTGCTTTACGAATCTGTACGTCAGGCAGGATGATGGTGAAGCATGGAGCGCACCCATCCCCGGAATCGGCGGCTCCATGTTGATTACAATGGAATCCGGCGGACTTCGAACGGACGATGATGCTTACAAAAAAGCGTATACGGACGCCCAGAGCGTGGCCTGCAAGGCGCTTGGAATTGGTGCGAACGTGTACTGGAAGGATGACTCCACAAAGTACACCCCGCTTCCGACCATTCCTGCCCCGGTGTGCGCCTGCTGCGGAAAGAAAATCATCGGCATCAAAACCAAGGATGGGGAAAAGATGACTGCTGAGCAGGCAGCGGAACGCAGTAAAGCAAAATATGGCCGTATCCTCTGCGTAGAATGCGCAAAGAAGCAGCCGAAAGAAGATGGAGGAATGTCTCATGCTTAACGTCGTTGCATTGATGGGCCGTCTGGTCTACGACCCGGAGCTCAAGACCACCCAGAACGGCACCAACGTGTGCAGCTTCCGCATCGCGGTTGACCGCAGCTTTACCCGGCAGGGCGAAGAGCGCAAGGCTGATTTTATCGATGTCACCGCGTGGCGGCAGACCGCCGAGTTCGTCTCCAAGTATTTCCAGAAGGGCAGCATGATCGCAGTCGAAGGCAGCTTGCAGACCCGTCAGTACCAGGACAAGAACGGCAACAACCGCACAGCTACCGAGGTTCTTGCGTCGCAGGTGAGCTTTTGCGGCGGAAAGGCCGCAGAGAAGCCCACTGTGCGCGATTTTGACCAGCAGACGGAAAATCATGTTCAGGAAGCAAACGCCGCTCACAGCGCTCCGCAGAAGCCTCAGAGCGTACCGGGGTATTCGCAGGGCAGCGCAGACGACTTTTCGGTCATCGACGATTCGGAAGATTTGCCGTTCTAGGCTGAGAGCTGCGCTATCTGGCTATACGGGCATACAAGGGAGGTGAAAACGCATTGGCTACAGGGAAAAGATACTACTGGATCAAGCTGAAAGAGACTTTCATGACATCTGACACAGTTGATTTTCTGATGGGCCAGCCGAACGGCGCACAGTATGTGGTGCTGTACCAGATGCTCTGCCTGATGACGGCCAACACCAACGGCAAGCTATCCAGGCAAATCGGGGATGTCATCATTCCGTATGACCCGGAAAAGATTCAGCGCGATACAAAGTGGTTTTCTGTGGACACTGTCCGCGTTGCACTTGGGCTTTATGCAAAACTTGGCCTTGTGTATCAGGACCAGGACGGCACATTGGTGTTGACGAACCATTCTGAGCTGGTAGGCAGTGAGACGGACTTTTCAGCACAAAAAAGACGACAAAGGTCGATTCAACGTGAAATTTCATCCGGCGACTGTGGACAATGTCCACAGCAGTGTCCACAAGATGTCCAAAAAAATGTCCATACAGATATTAGAGATAAAGAGATAGATATTAGATATAAAGAAATATCTCCTAACGGAGATACAAAGAAAGGCGCTAAAGCGCCGTCTCCCACTCTAAAATCTACCCGATTTCACCCACCGGACATGGAAAGCGTCTCGGAATATTTCGCCCAAAAAGGCGGAACGAACGCCCAGGCTGAAAGATTTTTTGCTTACTACGAGTCCAACGGGTGGCGCGTAGGCAAAAACCCGATGAAGAAGTGGAAGGCGGCTGCATCTGGGTGGATAGCCAGAGATGCAGAGCAAGCGGTAGTGAGAAACATCGCAGCCACAGGAAGTACCGCAGAGGCATACGCAAATATTTTCAAGGGGGTGAAACTGTGACAGTGGAGATGATGACAAAGCTTCTTGCGGACGCTGAGGCCTATTTTGGACGGCCTCAGACCGCAGAGAGCCGCGCAAGCATTGCGGAGATCTGGGCGAACTCATCCCTCAAGGACGTGCCGGATGAGGTGGCCTATAAGACATTCCACGAGGTGATCTCGGAGTGCAGCTGGCAGATCCAGCTTCTCCCGGCATGGAAAAAGGCCGTCGAAAAGGCCCAGGGCGAGCAGATGCTGGCAAAGCGTTGCCTTGCTGCCCGCACCCGGATGCTCAAGTCCGGGGCAGAAAGAAAGCTTCTTGGGCAGGCAAGCCAGAACGGAGGACGAAATGCCTAGATACAAAGTCATTGTAGAGTGCAGCGGCCCGCACGGGAACGCGGCGCTTACATACCGCATCAACGCCGCGAGTCAGTTTGCGGCAGAGTTCCGGGCCTGCCAGCTGGCGGGCGACCGTTACCCCGAGTATCGGGACATCAAACCGGTGAGGACGGAGGTGCTGAAAAATGACTAAAATCATAGACCATCTTTCACAGGGCGAAATTCTCGCCCAGATGGCAGAAGAGCTGGCAGAGGCCGCACAGGCGGCGCTCAAGCTGCGCCGGGCGCTGGATGACTCAAACCCGACTCCCAAGACTATCCCCGAATGCTGGGAGTCGCTGGAAGAAGAAATCGGCGATGTCATGAACTGCATTGACGCACTTTTGCTGGAAGACAATCTGAACTACCACGCATTTATGAGCAAGTGCGGCGAAAAGGCAGAGCCCAAAATGAGCCGTTGGAAGCAGCGGTTGAAAGCGAGGTACGCGAAAAATGACGATGACGCCGTGTAAAGACTGCCCCGACCGGCACCCGGCATGCCACGACACCTGCCCCAAGTACGCCGAGTTCAAGCGCCAGCGAGGCGCAGAAGCCGCTTACACCCGCGAGATGCTGGACACAGGCAAGGTCTATCACTACGACCACGAAGACCGCCACCGGGAGCGGGGCTGCAAGAAGTACATGGGAGCGAACGGAGGAGCGGACAGATGAAAGTGCTTATCGCCTGCGAAGAATCGCAGGAAGTATGCAAGGCATTTCGGGCAAAAGGCCACGAAGCCTACTCCTGCGATATTCAGGAGCCGTCCGGCGGACATCCCGAGTGGCATATCTTGGGCGATGCACTCAAGGCTCTGGAGGGGGGGCAAGTCGTGACGATGGACGGCGTAACGCATGACGTTGGCAAGTGGGACTTGCTCATTGCGCACCCGCCCTGCACATATCTGAGCAATGCCGGCGCACGGCATCTCTGGAAAGGGCACCAGCTTCAAGCTGACCGCGTAATGTTGGGCATTCAGGGCCGCGACCTGTTTATGCGGTTCTGGTGGGCAGACATTCCCAAGATTTGCGTAGAAAACCCAGTGCCGAGTAAAGTTTTCTGCCTGCCACCGTATACGCAAGCTGTGCAACCGTATGAGTATGGACACCCATACAGCAAGAAAACTTGCCTTTGGCTGAAGGCCCTGCCGCCACTATTCCCAACCGATATTGTGGAGCCTGTGGCTACATGGTGTCCGTCTGGTTCTTACGCACATAAGCATAATGAGCGCAACAAGGGTATGTTTACCACCGACCGCGCCAAAAATCGAGCAAAAACATTTCCAGGTATTGCAAAAGCGATGGCTGAACAATGGGGGTAAAAAATGAAGCCTGAAAAGAGAACGATCCGTTTTATCGTGTTAGCAGCATTGCTGATTGTGACGCCGTGGCTTACATCCTGCGGTGCGGCCACTGCCGAGGCAGAAGTTGAAAGAAAGCCATGCTATCACGTCACTGTCTATTCCCCGGAAATTGTAAAGACCGGATATGCTGGAACACGATCTCCGAAGTATACCATCACCGTGGACAACTTTGGTGAGCTGGTGCCAGACCCGAAACTTTCTTCCGAGCGAGAGTACCAGCTCCTGCAAATCCCTCTTGGAGATGGCCGCTTTGAGTTGGTATCCACCTCGTTGGTGGAAATCGAGTATTACTGAGGGAGATGTGTGAGCATGAAAGCTTTACTTTTGAGCATCCAGCCAGTATGGTGCAGCAAGATCGTCCTGAAAGAAAAGACCGTGGAGGTGCGCAAGACAAGGCCGAAGCTGAAACCTCCCTTCAAGTGCTACATATACTGCACTCTGGCCGGGAGTGACAGCCTGTTTATGGATGTCCTCAACCGGGATGTGGCCGCGTGGAACCGTGGCGAATGGCCAGAAAAAAAGGGACGTGTCATTGGAGAGTTCATTTGCGATGACATCCGGCGCATCGGCCCTGAGTACTGCATCGTCAAAGAAGATATTGAAACAGCAATTGCTGGAAGTTGCCTCAGTATCAAGCAAGTAAAGGAATACGCCGGCTGGGATACCGGTATGAACTATGCCGACATGAAAGACCTGTATGGTTGGCATATTTCCGACCTGAAAATTTACGACCGCCCACGACCGTTAAGTGATTTCACAAGACTTCGGGCAACAAAAGTTGGCTATGAACCTGTAGATATTGAGCGACCACCACAATCCTGGTTTTATGTGGAGGACAGCAGATGAAATTAACCCTCTACGGCGACCCGCGAACCAAGAAAAACTCTGCCCGCATCCTCAAAAGCCGCTCAGGCGGGCGCTTTGTGGCCCCCAGCAAGGCCTATGTGGATTATGAGACGGACTGCCTGCGGCAAATCAAAAGGCCGCACAGCCCCATTTCTGACCGCGTGAACGTGCGGTGCGTTTACTACATGAAAACCGCCCGCCGGGTCGATCTGGCAAACCTCATCGAGGCGACCACGGACATTCTGGTGAAAGCCCGCGTGCTGGAGGACGACAACAGCCGCATCGTTGCCGCCCACGATGGCAGCCGAGTGGAGCTTGATCGGGAGAAACCCCGGGTGGAAATTGAGATTAAAGAAATGGAGGAGTAAAATGAATATTTGGATTGCTGCATTATGTTCGCTTGGCATACTTGGCGCGATCGCGATTCTTCTTGCGTTGAGTATATGCTTCATGGAATGGGTGGTTGACAACGACCACATGGAAGCTTGTTTGCTGGTTGCGATAATCGCGTTCTGGATCCTGCTCACAATAGGCATTTACGCCGAAGGAGGCGTAGCATGACCCGCACATGGATACCTGAAAGCGACACGCCAAAGTCTGACAGCGGCGTGGACTACCGCACCGTCAAGACGTGGTTTCAGCAGTGCCGCGACCTTGCGGCAGCTATCGAAGTCCAGAAGCAAAGAATACAGCGCATCCGGGACGTGGCCGAAAAATGCACTCAGAGCCTGAGCGGGATGCCTGCGGGTGGTGGCACTGGGGATAAGGTGGGCTTCGCTGTAGAGCAGCTGGACACCGAGCGCCGACAGCTTCAGAGGATGGAGACGGACCTGTGCAATCTGCGTGTCGAAGCCACCCGGCGGGCATACTGCCTGATAGCCGAGCCGGAATGCGCCGAAGCGATTTGCGAGCACTATGTCATAGGCAAGTCTCACAAAGAAATCGCAAAAGAAGTCGGCGTATGCGGGGCAGAGGTGGTCTACCGGCGAATCAAACGCGGATGCATGGCCCTGGCTGAAATATGGGACGAGTTTTATGACGTGCAAAGTGTACAACATGCACAAGAAAACACAGCATGATTTTGGAAGGGGTCAGCTCTTTTCAAGTCTGTAAGCTTAGATGTAAAATTCTAATAAGCGGTTCAGCGCTAAGCGGTAGCCGCTTGCCACGCAGCCTCCAGAACGGTTCCTTCCTTGTGACAGGTTTTCATGCTTTCCTGTTCTCCTTCACCGTTTTGCGGGCTGCTTCTATGCGAGGTTTGGGAAGCCACATAACAGGTCGGCAGTTTTGTGGAACGGTTCGACTCCGTAACCTCGCACCGTATGACGCATGGACTCATCCCCCACAAAGCTGCACGCTTAACCTCCCGTGCCACGAGAGAAAGCTTTGAATCCCCGAGGGTGTGGGTAGACTTCCCGACGGGATGTGCGTCAAACAACAACCCTGGCGGAGAACCAGGGCTGTTTTATATGGCCGCCTGAGCGCAGTTTGGAGCGCGGTGCGTGTGTGTAGACACGGCTGGTTCGATTCCAATTCAAGATCCAGCGGCGCACACAAAACAAAATCAAACCCGGAGGGTGTCCACAGTGGACACCTTGGAAAGGAGTGCAAACCATGCTTGAATTTTTCGGCAAACTGTTTTGGTCTATTGCAAAAAGCTGCGTGCTTGCACCCGTGTTCCGGGAAATTTTTCAAATAGCATTCAAAAGTAATTTTGTGTGCATCGTCTGGAGTATCGGTTTTCAGGCGAGCTACACAAAGCGTGAGCCGAGGGCAGAAATCGGAGGACGCGGCTGTATGCAAGGGGCGCGGCCTGTTATCCGCGCAGATTAGCAAAAGCTGCTGATACAATTTATCCAAAAATGTTCTTACCCGCCTGTTATGCATGATGTGCACTGTACATTGCAGGCGGGCATTCTTTTACGCTGCGTTAGCTCAACCGGCAGAGCATCCGGGGAGTTACAGGTTCGATTCCTGCACGCGGCATTTTGTATTCCCGTAGCTCAAGTGGTAGAGCGGCGGTCTCCAAAACCGCATGTTGTAGGTTCGAATCCTGCCGGGAGTGCTTGCATGATCTGACGAGAGCGGGGAGTGCAATAGCGGGGCATCCAGCCGCGAAAGTTCTGGGCGCAGAGGCTTTGTACCCGACAAGCAAAGCCTCTTATTTTGATATTCTGACCGTTCGGATTTCCGGGCGGTTTTTCTTTTGCGTGAGTTTAGAGAGGTGGTGGCGGTGGCCTACAGCAAAAACAAAAGGATAGGCAGACCGCCCGTCTTTGAGAGCAAAGAAGAACTTGAGAAAAAAATCGAAGAGTTCTTCAAAAGCTGTGAAGGGAGCGTCCTAGAAGACGAAACCGGAAAGCCTATTTTGGACAAATACGGAAACGTGATAAAAATCGACGAACGTCCAGAAACGGTCACCGGTCTAGCTTTGGCGTTGGGGTTTAAGTCTCGGCAATCTTTGATTGACTATCAAGGAAAGGCTGAGTTTTCTGACACGATAACGCGCGCGAAACTACGGTGCGAGAGATACGCCGAAGAACGGCTCTATGATCGCGACGGAAACGGTGGGGCAAGATTCAGCTTGCAGGTCAATTTCGGGTGGAGCGATAAGCCGAAAGAAGCGGAGCAGGAAGAGCGTCACGATGATGGTTTGATAAAGGCATTGAATGCTGCCGCAGACATCGGCCCGCCGGATGACGTGGAGATGTTGCCGGAGGAAGAGGACGACAATGCGGAAAAGTAACGGTTTTCGCTGGAAAGCCCTCAGCCAGCGGCAAAAGCAGGTCTTGAGCTGGTGGACACCGCAGAGCGCGTACAGCGGCTACAACGGCATCATTGCTGATGGTGCTATCCGATCGGGCAAGACCTTTGCCATGAGCTTCTCTTTCGTCCAGTGGGCTATGACCTGCTACAGCGGCCAGCAGTTTGCCATGTGCGGAAAGACCATTGCCAGCTTCCGGCGCAACGTGCTGGGCACACTCAAGCAGCAGCTTGCAGCCCGTGGCTACAACGTCAAGGAGCATCGGGCAGAAAACTGCATGACCGTCAGCAAGGGTGGCAGAACCAACGAGTTTTACTTTTTCGGCGGCAAGGACGAGAGCAGCCAGGATCTGATCCAGGGCATCACCCTTGCCGGGGCGTTCTTCGACGAGGTGGCCCTGATGCCGCAAAGCTTCGTCAATCAGGCCACAGCCCGCTGCTCTGTCACTGGGTCAAAGTTCTGGTTCAACTGCAACCCGGGAAGCCCGCAGCACTGGTTTTATCTGGAATGGGTGCGCAAGTGCCGTTCCCGCAAGATGATGTATCTCCATTTCACGATGGACGACAACCTGTCGCTTTCTGAGGACATCAAAGAGCGTTACCGCAGCCAGTACAGCGGCGTTTTCTATCAGCGCTACATTCTGGGCCTGTGGACGGTGGCTGAGGGCCTTGTTTATGACATGTTCGACCGCAAGAAGCACGTTGTTGATGTACTTCCGGAGCTGTCACCAAAGGGCGCGTATGTGGCGTGCGACTTTGGTACGCAAAACGCAACGGTTTTCTTGCTGTTCCAGATGCAGTTGGACGCCGGCACATGGATAGCGACCCGCGAGTATTACTACAGCGGGCGCGAACAGAAACGCCAGAAGACCGTGGGCGAGTATGTTGCAGACCTCAAGCGATGGTTAAGCGGCACAAAGCCAGAAAAGGTCATCGTTGACCCGTCTGCACTGCCGCTTATCACGGAGCTAAAGCAAAACGGGCTCCCGATTCAGGCGGCAAACAACGACGTTCTGAGCGGCATTCTGGACGTTCAGACGATGCTCCAAACCGGTAGATTAAAAATATACAGAGAGTGTAAACGCACCATACAGGAGTTTGGCGTTTACGCATGGGACCCGGACAGAGAAGATGTGGTCATCAAGGAAAACGACCACTGTATGGACTCTATCCGGTATTTTGTACGCACGAAGCGCCTTGTCAAGCGGGCCGGAGGATAAAAAGTGGCTACATTTACGTTTCAGACATTCCAGCAGGCCCAGCAGGAAGGGCGGCTCACAGATTTTCTGTGGGATTTCATCCGGCAGCACAAATCTTCCCCGCAGGTGGCGGGCAGGACGGGCGCGCTGGCTGCTGATTTATACGACCGGCAGAAAAACCCGGGCGCAGAGCAGTTCGCCGCAGCCTATGCAGAGATGCTCAAGCGGGCGACAAACAACACCCGGGACATCATGAGGCCGGATATGGTCAAAAGCAACCTGTTCCGGCGGCTCAACAAGCAGCGCGCGGCATACTCGCTGGGCAACGGCGTCACATTCGCCGATGGCACCGACAAGCTAAAGCTTGGCGCGACCTTCGACGAGCGGGTTTTTAAGGCTGGGTATTTTGCCCTCATCCACGGCGAAAGCTTTGGATTTTGGAATTACGACCACCTGGACGTGTTTAAGTTGACCGAGCTTGCCCCGCTCTATGACGAGGACACCGGCACACTGCGGGCAGCTGCACGGTACTGGCAGCTCAACCAGGACACGGCAACAAAAGTGGTGCTGTACGAAGAAGACGGATACACCGAGTACAAGTCTCAGGCGCGTGGCGCATACCCGCTGCAAGAGGCTGCGGCAAAGCGTGGATACCTCAAGACCACGATCACAACCAACGTGGGCGGCGAAGAATCTGTCACAGAGGACAATTACGGCGCCCTGCCCATTGTACCGCTGTGGGGCTCAGACCTGCACCAGAGTACGCTTGTTGGGCTGAAAGCCTACATTGACAACACAGACCTTGTCATGTCCGGCTTTTGTAACGATTTGCAGGACTGCGCGCAGATCTATTGGCTGTGCGAAAACTTTGGAGGCATGACGCAGGACGAGCTGCAAGGCTTTTTGCAGCAACTCAACCTCTACCACGTCGCCAACGCCGACACCAACGAGGGAGGCAAGGTGCAGCCCTACACCACCGAAATTCCTGTCACGGCCCGGAGTACGTTGCTTGATCTGCTGCACAGCCGGTCTTATGAGGACTTCGGCGGGCTGGATGTGCATTGTGTAAGCGCAGATAGCACAAACGACCATCTGGACGCGGCCTATGAGCCGCTGAATCACAACGCGGATGATTTCGAGGCACAGCTCACGCCCTTTATTCAGCAGATTTGCAAGCTGGCTGGGTTGGGCGACGTGTCCCCGATTTTTACCCGCAGCAAGATCACCAACACAGCCGAACAGGTCAGCATGGTGATCTCCGAGGCACCGATCATCGGGCAGGACATGGCCATTGACCTGCTGCCCAACCTGACCCCGGAACAGAAAGAACAGGCCAAGGCCGCGCTGATGGCCGAGAGCGCAGCCCGTGAGACCGTGGACGAGGAGGAGGACGAAGACGATGGCGGCAGGTGAGACTTACGAAGAGTTCACGGAGAAGTTCAAGCCGAAAAAGACCACTGACGACTGCTATACACCGCCTAGCGTGTACGCTGTTATCCGGGACTGGGCCTGCAAGGAGTACGGCATCGACCCGGCCAAAATTGTGCGCCCATTTTACCCCGGCGGAGATTATGAGCACTACGACTACCCGGAAGGTGATGTGGTGCTGGATAACCCGCCGTTTTCCATCCTGTCTAAAATCTGCACGTTTTACCTCGATCGTGGAATCCCGTTTTTCCTGTTCGCTCCATCACTGACGGCGTTTTCTGGAAGGGCAAATGCTATGCGGATGAACCATATCATTTGCGACTGTAATATTGAGTACGAAAACGGCGCAATCGTCAAAACGAGTTTTGTGACCAGCTACGGCGGGGACATCATAGCACAGACCGAACCTAGCCTGACGAAGCTGGTAAACGATGAAGTGGAGCGCTTACGACGCACCAAAACGGTACAGCTCCCAAAGTATACATACCCGGATCATATTGTGACGGCTGCATTGCTCCAACGATACAGCCATTACGGTGTGGATTTCAAAATTCACAAAAAGGATTGTACCCCAATTTCTTCTCTGGACGCACAGCGCTCTACCAAGAAAACCATATTTGGCAGCGGGCTGCTTCTGTCTGATCGCGCTGCGGCTGAGAGCGCTGCGGCTGAGAGGGCTGCGGCTGAGAGGGCTGCGGCCACAAAATGGGAGCTGTCCGCCCGGGAGCGTGCCATTGTGGAGTATTTGAACAGCCATGAAAAAGAATGACCGTGACCGCATCTCTACCCGTCAGCTGAACCGTCTGCGCCGCCGTATCCTCCGGGTGTACGGCACTGCCCGCCGGGAGATGACCGAGCAACTGACCGAGTTTCTGGCAAAGTACAAAGCGCTGGACGAGCGCAAGCGGGCGCAGCTGGACGCAGGCGAGATCACCAAGGATGATTACCGCATCTGGCTGCAAAATCAGGTCTTTCATTCTGATTTGATGCACACCAAGCTGGACGGCATCACGCAGACCTGCACCACAGCCCAAGAGACGGCCTACAAGCTGGCCCGGGACGAGCAGTACAATATCTTTTCCTTCGGCGCAAACTGGGCTTTCTACGAGCTGGAACAGGCCGCAGGCGTGACGTTCGGGCTGACCCTGTACAACACTGAAGCGGTCAAGCTCCTGCTGAAGGAGAACCCCTGCATGGTACCCAACAAGCGAATCAAGAGCGAGAGCAACCGCACCTATGACGCCCGGGTGTTCAATCGCTACGTCATGCAGGGTATCGTGCAGGGCAAAAGCGTCCATGACATCGCCGTGCAGGCCGTAAACGGCATGGCTGACACGGAAATACACTGGGCCATGAACAACGCCATCACAGCCCTTACCAGCGCCCAGAATGCCGGGGCTTTGCAGCAGATGCGAAACGCCCAGGCTTTGGGCATCGAGGTCAAAAAGCGGTGGAACTCCACCCACGACTACCGCACCCGTGAAATGCACCGCCTGCTTGACCAGCAGACAGCAGAGCTTGACGAGCCGTTCAAGGTCATGGGATACGAGATTCAGCGCCCCGGCGACCCCAACGCAGCCCCGGAGATGGTTTACCACTGCCGCTGTGTGCTGTCCTCTGCTCTGGGCAGGTATCCCCGGCAGAACGCCATGCAGCGAGACAATGTGACCAAAGAGACAACGCCCGTCATGGACTACAACGAGTGGTATAAATCCAAGGGCGGAAAGGAAAAAGAGCAAATGTAGTGGGCAGAAGAGAGAAAACGGAGAAAGGAGAGCGCAAAGCATGAAAAATAAGAAGTTTGGGATTGTCGTAATCAACGATGACTTTTTCTTGAACTTTTGCCGTGATTTTAAGCCTCCGTGTGGTTACATTAAGCCAAAACACGCGCGGCCTTCCTACGGAAATGGCGCAAAGAAGCATGGAGCACACAAACGCATTATTAGGACAATGGAAGGATTCAGAAAATGAATGTCTTGACGTTGGGCAGAGCAGGAGGAAGAAGGAACGAGAATGAAGCATAAAAATAAGGCCCTGCCACCCGGCAGAGCCTAAAGGTCACAGACCTTTGATTTGGTTGAGCAGAGCCGCACGCAGGGCATCGGTTTCAGCGTCCGCTTGTGGCTTGTTCGGGTCATCCGGGATATATTCCAGTATATCGCCGGGCTGACAATGAAGCACCTCACAAATTTTGTCAAGCGCCCCAACGGGAAACTGCTTGATAGTGCCAAGACAGATTGCTGATATGGTAGGCGGTCTAATCCCAGTAGCTTCAGCGAGTTCCTTTTGGGTCATGTTTGCGTCTGCGAGCAAGGCCTTTAAGTGATAGCTTATCGACATTTCTAACACCTCTTTTCCTACATCTATAATACTACGCCATCCGTTAATAGTCAATACGCAAAACGTAAAAAATATTTTTGAAAATTACGGAAAACGTATTGACGAATTACGCAATTCGTAGTATAATAGATGCATGGAAAGGAGGTCAGAGGTGCAAGGGAGCAAATACCGGGAGGTGATGCTCCGTGACTAGCAAGGAGTTTGCAAAGCTCACCAGAGCCGAGCAGTTGGCACGGTTTGACGCATATAAAAAAGCGGCCAGCGCTGGAACGCTGAACCGCTAAGACACAAGAAAGCAACCAGTCAAGAAGCCCCTTGCACCTCCATTTTATTTTTTTATAAGCGATTTGTCAAGTAAAATGTGAGGTTTTAGCAATGGAAACACCAAAAATCACGAAAGTGGAGCTTGAACTGGATGCTGTTTCTGGTGAACTCCGAGTAATGCACGACCTGTTGAACATCTTTGCCAACTGGTTTGAGGAAACGCACAAGACCGATATGATCAAGCGGGAGCGCACCAGCGAGCTTGTGATCCAGATTTGGAGAGAAGCCCCGATGTACAACTCCATGCTGACGGCCCTGTTTGCATCCCTTACCGGTCTGGAAAAGGAAGTAGACGAAGTACTTAACTATCAAATTGCAGAACAAGAGGTAAACGCATGAGTAACATCCAGATTTTCAACTACCGGTCCAACGAAGTCCGCACCGTAGAGATGGGCGGCGAACCGTGGTTTGTCCTCAAGGACGTGTGCACAGTGCTGGGCATTTCCCACATCACGGACACCGCCAAGCGCATGGATGAGGATGAGGTCGGTCAGACCGAGGTCATCGACAGCATGGGTCGCAAGCAGTCCACCTACATCATCAATGAGAGCGGCCTGTACAACGTCATTCTCCGCAGCGACAAGCCGGAAGCCAAACCGTTCCGCAAATGGGTCACGTCCGAGGTGCTGCCCTCCATCCGCAAGAATGGCGGTTACATCGCCGGACAGGAGCAGCTCACCCCGGAAGAGCTGATGGCAAAGGCGCTGCTTGTGGCAAACAAGACCCTTGCAGACCGGGAAGCCCGCATCTGTGAGCTGACCGCACAGAACAGTCAGCTCACCGTGGAGAAGCAGATCATGCAGCCCAAGGCCGAGTATTTTGACGAGCTGGTTGACCGCAATCTGCTGACCAACTTTCGGGAGACCGCCAAGGAGCTGGGCATCAAGCCCAAAGCCTTTGTGGCATGGCTGCTGGAAAAGAAATTCCTTTACCGTGACCAGAAAGGCAAGCTGCTGCCCCGAGAGGACAAGAACAGCGGCCTGTTCGAGGTCAAGGAAGCCAAGAACGACAAGACCCAGTGGAGTGGCGTACAGACGCTTATCACTCCCAAAGGCCGAGAGACGTTCCGGCTGCTGTACCTGTAACTGAATAACCGACCCTGCCCCACACCGGGGCGGGGTTTTGTTATACATGGAGTATAGCATGGATTTTAAGTATGACATCAAATTCGCCGACAACACCCCGCAGCTGCATGAGGCGCTGGACTCGTGGGCAGAGCGGGTGCTGACCATCTGGGGCATGAAGGTGCAGGACTACGCCCAGCTGCTTGTGCCTACTGGCACGGCAGACAGTACGGGCATTGAGGGCTACGTGGGCGGCGCGCTCAAGCAGAGCCTGACCTACGCCGTAGACCTTGCAAAAAAGACCGTGACCATCGGCAGCAATCTCTTTTACAGCGTCTACGTTGAGCTTGGCACGGGCATCTTTGCCGAGAAGGGCAACGGACGCAAAACGCCGTGGGTCTGGAAGGACTTCAACGGCAAGTGGCACTTTACTCGGGGCATGGCCCCACGCCCGTTCCTCCGCCCGGCGGTGGAGGAGCACATTGACGAGCTGCGAGAGATCGCAGTGGAAGAAGCGAACAAGGAGGCGTAATTCATGAATTTGGAGAAAATGTTCAAAACACCAAAAGAAAAGTTCCTGCCCGATGATGTAAAAACTGCGCACTGCGAGGCAGAAGACCTTTTCCTTGAGCTTGCAACGCAGCTTGACGCACTTCCTGAAAGCCGAGAAAAAAGTCTGTGCATGACAAAATTACAGGAAGCGAAGTTTTGGGCGGTCGAATGTATCACCAAAGTTGCACGCAAAAACTAAATACTCAGCGGTTGGCGCACAGCGTCGGCCGCTTTTTCATGCCGCTTTAGCTCAGGTTGGCAGAGCACCGGATTTGTAATCCGGGGGCCGTGGGTTCAAGCCCCGCAAGCGGCACCACACCGGCAGCACGTCCGGCAAATAAACCTTATTGCCAAGCATGGCAGCCCGAGCAAGGGCGGAAAGGACTATCACATGGCACTCAAAAGAGCTGACATCCGCACGATTCTGGAGAACCCCGAAACCTCCAACGATGACAAGGCCAAGGCCATTCTGGACGCCCTGCACAAGGAGACGGACGAGCTCAAGGACCAGCTGGATGCAGAAAAAACAGCCCGCACACAGGCCGAGAAAGACCGGGACGCAGCCAATGGCGACAAGCAGGCCGCTGAAAAGGCGCTGACCGACTACAAGGCCAAGCAGACCCAGAAGGACACCCGGGCCACGAAAGCAGCGGCATACAAGCAGCTGCTGAAGGACAATGGCGTGCTGGAAAAGCACTTTGACCGCGTTGTAAAAATGACCGGCGCAGACATCGACGCTTTGGAGCTGGACGAGAACGGCAAGGTCAAGGACGCAAAGAAGTTCATGGACAGCCAGAAAGATGTATGGGGCGACTTTGTGGCTACAACCACGACCACCGGCGCAAAGGTGGACACTCCGCCCACCAACACCGGCTCCAAAATGACCAAAGACCAGATTTTTGCAATCAAGGACGCTGGCGAACGTCAGGCCGCGATTGCTGCAAATGCCGACCTTTTCACGGGCGGCGGAAAGGAATAACACATGCCCGCAAAAGAAAACCTTATCGTAACTACCGACATTACCGTCAACCCCCGAGAAATCGACTTCGTCACCCGCTTCCAGCGCAACTGGCAGCATCTGCGCGACATCATGGGCATCATGCGCCCCATTCGGATGCAGCCCGGCACTACCCTCAAGAGCAAGTACGCCGAGGGTACGCTTCAGAGCGGCACTGTTGCTGAGGGCGAAGAGATCCCCTACAGCAAGTTCACCGTCAAAGAAAAGACCTATGCTGACATTACTGTCGAAAAGTTCGCCAAAGCCGTCTCTCTGGAAGCCATCAAGAAGTACGGCTACGATGTCGCCGTTCAGAAGACCGATGACGAGTTCCTGTACCAGCTGACCGCGAACGTCACCGACCGCTTCTACAAGTACCTGAACACCGGCACCCTGAAAGGCACTCCCAAGACCTTCCAGATGGCTCTGGCGATGGCCAAGGGCAGCGTTGAGGACAAGTTCAAGAACATGCACCGCACCGTTACCGGCGTCGTTGGCTTCGCCAACATTCTGGATGTGTACGAGTACCTGGGCGCGGCCAACATCACTGTCCAGAACCAGTTCGGCTTCCAGTACATCAAGGACTTCATGGGCTACAACACCATCTTCCTGCTTTCCAGCGGCGAAATCGCGCGTGGAAAGGTCATCGCAACCCCGGTGGACAACATCGTCCTGTACTATGTTGATCCCGCCGACAGCGACTTTTCCAAGGCAGGTCTGGTCTACACCACCGCAGGAGAGGCAAGCAACCTCATCGGCTTCCACACTCAGGGCAACTACCACACCGCAGTCTCTGAGAGCTTCGCCATCATGGGTATGACCCTGTTCGCTGAGTATCTGGACGGCATCTCTGTCCAGACTATCACCCCGGGCGAGTAATCGCCCCTTTTGAGTAGGAGGCATCTAATGACCGTCCCTGAGCTGTGCGCACTGACGCACAATTTCTTTGACCGGGCAGACGACCCCGTTGCCGGGGAGTTTGTCTTTGAGCCGGATACCGTTCCCGCCGGGGTAGTCCCGGGGCAGTATTTCCTCGTGTGCGGCTCTATCTTCAATGATGGCGTACACAAAGCTGGGGACGGTGATTTGATGACCGAGACCTTTAACGGCACGGTGCAGCCCATGCGCGTGCCGCCCGCTTTTGCCGCGCTGGCCCAGAAAATCGACGCATACGACAAGGCGCTGCCTTCCGGCGGCGTGTATGTGTCCCAGTCCTTCGGCGGCTGGTCCGGCACGATGGCTACAGACGCGGACGGTCTTCCCGCGGACGGCAAGACCAAATTCCGGGCCGAAATCAACCAGTGGAGGAAGATGTGACATGGTCAATTCGTTCACTGCATCCACCGTGATGCAGAGCTTCACGAAAAAATACCGTTTTCAGACCCGCAGCTATGAGCCGGACGGCGTCGGCGGCTTTGTGTCCGGCTGGACGGACGGCCCGGAATTTGAGGCTGTAGAGCGCCACGATACCACCGTGGAGGCTCAGGTTGCAGAGCAGGCGGCTACAGCGTCTACCTATACGCTGCTGGTCAACGCCGGTGTGCCGCTGGCTTTCCCGGACTACATCAAGCGGGCGAGCGATGAGCAGACCTTTCAGGTAACGAGCGCAGCCGATGAGGGCAGCGCCCCGGCAGAATCCGGCATGGGGCTGCGGGCCGTCAAGTGCAAAAAGGCGGTGCTGCCGTAATGGGACCGTCTGAGAGCATCAACCGGGCGCTGAACGCTTTTTTCAACGGCTTTGGCATCCCGGGCTACCTGGAAGATAACATCCCTCCCGGCGCAGAACTGCCGTATCTGACCTACAAGCCCATCATCCCCGGCGGCTGGAATGAGTCCGGCACCTTCCACGCCCGGCTTTGGTACCCGAGTGCCAAAGGCCGGACGCTTATTTTACAGACCGAAGACAAGATAAGCGCAGCCCTTGCAGATGGCCTGACCATCGAATGCGGGGACGGCGCTATTCTTTTGCGCAAAGGCAGCCCGTGGGCGCAGCCACTCGACAACCCGCCCGAGGGCTATCTGTGCGAATACCTCAATTTTGAGCTTACACGGCTTATCCCGTGAGAAAGGATTCTTTATGCCTGAAACTCTGGCAAAAAAGTTCGCAGTCAATGTGCTGACCCCGGATGCGTTCAAGAGCATCCCGAAAGGCTCCGGCAATCTGCTTTCCACATTCGACCTTTCCACCCCCAAAATCGACAGCACCAATGTCGTGTGTGCCACGCAGGGCGGCGTGACCATCTCCTACAGCAACAGCATGGAGGATACGCTGGCTGACATCGACAACGCGCCCACCAACACCAAGCAGGGCAATGAAGTCACTGGAACCACCGCCACCATCGCCTTTACCACTCCCAACGCAAGCCCCGACGTGCTCAAGCTGGCTATCGGCACGGCCGACATCGACGCGGACGACCCCACCCATGTGGTCCCCCGCATCGAGGCAGCTCTGAAGGACTACAGGGAGTTGTACTGGGTTGGCCCTATGATTGGCGGCGGCTTTCTGGTTTGCAAAATTTTCAACGCCCTTTCTTCCGGCGGCCTGAGCCTCAAGACGGCTCACCGCGGCGGCGGCTCCATGCAGATCACTCTCACCGGCTACGCTGACCTGGAAAACCCCACTCAGGCCCCCATGGAATTTTACTCGATCGTCAAGGCCCCGACCGGGGACTAAGGAGGACATATGCGCAACATCATCGATCTCGACGGCACCGAATACCTCAAGCGCACCTATGAGTGTGCGCAGGCTTATAAAAAGTACGTGGCAGACTCCGGCGTGATGGACATTCTGGGCCGCGAGCCGGAGCTGACCGGCACGGAGACGGACGCAGAGCGGCTGGAAAAGCGCCGGGCGCAGGCTAACAAAAACGCTGTGGACATGACCAAGCTGCTTTACACGGACAAGGCAGACCTCACCCTCGGCATCTTGCCCCTGTTCGTGGTGCTGGACAAGGGAGAGGAGCAGCCTCCCACCCGGGTGCTGGCCTCTGCCATGAGCCGGGCGCTCCGGGACGTGGACTTCATGGATTTTTTTCAGTCCTTGATGTGATCGGCGCGGACGGCTACCGGCGGCTGGTATCCACCATCCGGCTGGACATGCTCCGGCTGCTGGGCAAGCCGTACATCATGGAGCATATCCGCGCCGAGGTGCGCAGGCATCAGGAGGCACAGCTTTTCCGGGACTATGTGGCTGACGCCATCGGGCAGTATCTCGGCATCCAGCCCCTTTACTCCGGGCTTGCATTCAGGCATTTCCCCCTGCTGCACACCAAGGAAGACACCCGCACGGCGGAGCAGATTACCGCCGAAAACGCAAAGGCCCTGGCGGAGCTGTGCGGAGGAGGTGAAACGCCCTGAATATCTTTAATCTGGAGGCGACTCTGTCGCTGGATGATTCCGCTTACCGGCAGAGCATCCAAAACGTGCAGAACAGCACCAAAAAGGCCGTCACGGAGCTGGGCTCCGAGTACAGCAAGGCGGCGCAGAAAGTTGCCGAGCTGACAAAGCGGTACAACGAATCGGTTGAAAAGACCGGGCGCACCTCTGCGCAGACAAAGGAGCTGAAAGCTGCTTTGGCCTCTGCCCGGGCTGAACTGAAAGAGACCACCTCGGCCCTGAGGTCGGCCAACACCAACATGACGGAGTTTGGCGGGGCATCTGAGACCGCCAGCGGCTCCCTTACCGGAGCTATCACCAAAGCCAACCTGCTTACCGGGGTCATCTCCAAAGTAAGCTCCATGGCCCTGTCTGCGGCAGAGGATTTTATCCAGACCGGCATCCGGTATAACGCCCAGCTGGAAAGCTACACCACCGGCTTTACCAACATGCTGGGCAGCGCTGAGGCGGCCAAAGCGGCCATGGACGCCATTCAGGAGGACGCCGCCCGCACCCCATTTGATGTGGCGAGCCTGACACAGGCCAACCAGCTGCTCATCAGCGCCGGTGAAAACGCGGGATACTCCCGCAAGGTCATCATGGCGCTGGGCGACGCTGTTTCGGCTACAGGCGGCGGCAATGCAGAGCTGTCCCGCATGTCGGCGAACTTGCAGCAGATCGCCAACGTGGGCAAGGCGTCCGCTATCGACATCAAGCAGTTTGCCTATGCGGGCATCAATATCTATCAGGTTTTGGCCGACTACACCGGAAAATCGGTACAAGAAGTCCAGAAGATGACCATCAGCTATGATTTGCTGTCGCAGGCCCTTATCGCGGCCAGCGAAGAGGGCGGACGATATTACAACGCCATGGACACCCAAAGCCAGACCATGAATGGACGGGTATCCACGTTGAAAGATAACGTGAGCCAGCTGGCGGGTCTTATGACAGGTGACTTGAGCAGCGGAATCGGCGTGGTCATCGGCAACCTGAACGATATGGTGGTGGCTGCGCAGGACGCTTACAAAAAGGATGGGTGGAAAGGTCTCGGCGAAGCGATTCTCGGTCTGGACAACCCGATCAGCACCATCATCAGCAGTTTTGGCAGGCTGGGTTCGGCGGCTGTAAGCGCTCTGGATAGAGCAAGTTACGCCCTAAACAAGGCCCTTGGCAAAAACGCCTACGCTGATTATGACAGCTACGAGGAATACCGCGCATCGACGGACCAGCAGAACTCCCGCGACCGCCGCAGGCAGGCAGCGCTAAATGGCGTTGGCATCAGCAACAAGAGCTGGTCTGAGCGGCAGGCTGAGCTTGCTGCTGCCGCTGGCTCCGGCGGCAGCTCAATCCCCACTGGCGGCAGCGGTGGGAGCTCTTCCGGCGGCAAGCCTGGCTCAAAGTCCACCACCGAAACGGTCATTTCGTCCATCTCCAGAACGGCTACGACTACCGCTCAGAATGCCCTCGGCACCGTGACCACCAGCATCCAGACTCTCACCGAAAAGGTCAAGGACAGCGCGGGCAGCATCAAAGACCGCATCACCGAGACCACCACCACGACCGGCAAGGAGATGGTCGATGGTATCGAGACCACCTATAAACAGGTGGAGACCAAGGTCAACGGCGTGGTGACCAAAACCACAAAGACATACGACGATATGTCGAAAACGCTGGCAGCCACTCTGACCCGCACCACCAGCAAGGTAGAAGGCGGCGTGACCACCGCGATTCAGGAGGTCACGGAGAAGTACGCCGATGGCACCGAGCACATCAAGACCACCGAGACCAAGACTGAGGAGAGCATCGTCGATGGCGTGGCCCGGACCACCAAGACCATCAACACCTATATCGACGGTGTGCTCCAGAACACCAAGACCGACACCGAAGAGGCCGAAAAAAGCATCCAGGCTGCGCTTTCCCGCACCGAAAAGTATATCTCTGAGATTCAGGAGCAGTCTGACAAGGGCATTTTCGGGCTGGTGAAGTCTCTCTTTACCGACATCAAGAACAAAGACGGCAAGGCCATCGCCGGGGATGTGGTAAAGGTCATTTTCGGGCAGGTGACGCAAGAGCAGCGAAACACCATCCTGAAGTGGGCAGACGATGCGATGACTGCCATCAATGAGCACTACGCGCAGGGCGGCATTCAGGGGGCGCTGCAGAGCATTGCAGACCTCTTCCGCAACGGCATCACCCCGGCGGTCAACGGCTCCACCAAAGAAGTGAAGAGCTTTGCCGCCGTCCTGAAGGGTCTTTCCGGCACCGGAGGCTCTGGCGGCATCGTCAGCAGCATCCTCAAGCTGTTCGGCGGCGGTACGAAGGCTGCGGCGGGGGGCCGGGGGGCGAGGACTTTGCCGGTGAAGCCGGTGCTGGGCAGGCCATTGCGTCCGCGGCGAGCGGAGCGGCCTCCTTCTTCCCGGAGTGCTTGGCTGTGCTGGCCGCCATCGCAAATGGCGTTATCGGCTTCAAGATGGGCCAAAACGCCCGCGCCCGCGAGGATTCCGGCGAAGAGCGCTCTCTGGGAAGCAAGCTTCTCTCCGGCGCGCTTCTGGCGGCCACCGGCCCTATCGGCTGGATCAGCTACTTCTTCGGCAAAAAGTATGGCAAAAAGTCCTCGTCTTCGTCCGCTGCGGCAGAAAGCGTCTCGTCTGGCGCGCCGAACTATCTGGACATTCAGGACGCCTACTGGTACGGCAACGAGCGGGCTTTTGCAGGCTACGACTACCGCAGCGACCCCTTTACCTACAACCCCAACAACAACGCCGTCCCCAAGTATCAGGCGGAGATACAGGCCCAGCTTGCAAAGCTGAGCGCTGTGGTGGAGCAGTATCTGCCCGACGTGGCAAATCAGCAGATCGTGCTGGATGACGGCACCATCGTGGGCGCCCTCGCCCCCGGCATGAACGACCAGCTGGGCCATATCCAGATGCTTGCAGAAAGGGGGAACTGAGATGTACGAGATTTTTGCGTATCCCTACGGCAACCCCGAAAACAAGCTGACCGTCTATCAGCCGGGAAACCGACAGGCTGTAGTGCTGTCGCCCAAGCTTACCCGCGAGGTGAGCAAGGGCGGCAGCCTTACTTTTACCATGCTGCGAACCCACCCCTGCTACGAATCCATGCAGAAGATGTCAACCGCTGTGGCGGTGCATCAGGACGGCAAGGAGATATGGCGGGGCCGGGTGCTCAGCCATGAGGCCGACTGGCTCAACCGCCGGGTCATCTACTGCGAGGGAGCCCTCAGCTACTTCAATGACAGCTGTATCACTCCCTTCAACTACGAGGGCAAGCTGAGGGATTTTCTGGAATACCTCATCAAAGCCCACAACTCCCAGATTTCCGGCGGCGACGGCTACGAGGAACAGACCAGCTACGACAAGATGAAAAAGTTTGAGCTGGGCAAGGTGACTGCCGCCCTCGGCGGCCTTGTGGTGAGCTACGGCGACCGCAACCAATACGGCGTGGGCGAGGACTACGGCAGCACCTGGGACATCATCAGCAAAATGGTGCTCAAGACCTACGGCGGCTACGCTTACTGTACCTATAACTCCACCACCGGCATGAACGTGCTCAACTACTGCGACCAGGCATACGAGGCTGACCGGCAGACCGCCCAGAACATCGAATATGGCGTGAATCTGCTGGACTTCACCGAAAAGACCGACACCAACGACCTTTTTACCCGCATCTGGCCGATGGGCAACAAGCACACTGTCGAAGAGACCAAGACCCAATGGAAGTACAAATTCCTCTGGTTTAAGTGGGGCTCGACTACTGTGACGACCGGCACCCACGAAGAGCGCTACGGCATCAACGGCACGAGCCAGAGTGCCGTGGACAAGTACCTCCCGAAAAAAGGTTACAGCTGGAATCGGGAGTACGGGTGGATACAGAACGACGAGGCCGTAAAAAAGTTTGGCGTGGTCTCCAAAATCAGGGAGTTTGACACGGACAGCAGCGACGCCACCTTTGCCGCCGCGGTGCAGGACCTGGAAAAAAACGACCTCATGACCATGAGCTATGAGGTCAAGGCCGTTGACCTTGTGGACGCGGGCTATGATACCGAGCGGCTGACCTTTGCCAGCTTTGCCCATATCATCAGCAAGCCCCACAGCATCGACGTGATCATGCTCTGCACCAAGCTGGTGGAGCCGCTCGACCACCCGGAGAAGAAGGAGTACACCTTTGGCATGACCCGGCGCACCCTCACCGACCGGGCCGTGGCAAATCTGGGCGTGACCAACGAGCTCTCCGAAAAGACGGCATCCACCAGCCGGTATGCAGGTACAACGCAGATAGACACCACACAGGCAGGCAAGACGGCCAGCGATTTCATCGACTATGCCCCCGCCTCCGGCATGACCGTCGGCCACGCCAGCATCACGGCCAACATCCATTTCGGGACGGACGGCCTGACCTTCTCCGGCGTGAAAAACGGCACCGAACTGCAAAGCTGGTCGGGCTCCACCTTTGCGGCCCAGACCACGAGCGTAGACCTCTCCGGCTATGCGGCGGTGCTGCTCACCTACGACGGCGACGCCGTGGCGTGGGCTGCCGCCGGGGGCAGGGGCCGGGCCTTTGCGGTGCTGCCGGTGAACGGCAAGACCTACTCCATCCTCTTCCCCGGCGCTCTGGCCCAGCGGCGGGATGTCACGGCGTCCAAAAGCGGCGTGACCTTTGGCAGCGGATACCGACAGACGGCTGCAGGCGCATGGGTGCAGGATGATACGGCCTGCCGCCCGGAGGCGCTGCAGGGCTTTATGTAAAGGAGCGTGATTTTTATGGGTAAGCTCATGGGGGCAAAAATCGGCTCTCTGCACACCTTGAATGACCTCGGCCTTTATCTGTTGGTGGGCAGCCCGCTCATCTCCAACGCAGAGCCGGACAAAAAGCTTGTGCAGGTGCCGGGCGGCGATTTCCTGCTCGACCTCACCCGGGCTGTGGACGGCAAAGTACACTACCTCCAGCGCACCATCCGGCTTGACCTCAAATGCAAGGCTCCGCCGGATGAGCGCCGCAAGGTGCAGAGCGCCCTCGAAAACGCCTTGCAGGGGCAGTGGCTGCGCTGCGTACTGGACGAGGACCCGGCCAACTTCTGGATGGGCTTGTGGATAGTGTCACCACAGAGCAGAGACCGGCATACCGGCACATTTTCCATCACCGGCACGTGCAATCCCTACAAGTACAATGCCACCGCCTACGCGGGCGCAGACTGGCTGTGGGACGATTTTTATTTTGATGAGGACGTCATCTATGACAAGCCCACGGAGGTAAAGAGCCTGTGAACAAAACTTTCGAAGAAAACATCAACGACGTCCGCACGGCAAAGCGGGGCGTCGAGGTGCGGGAGGCTATGGCTGAGAGCCTTGAGTATGTGGAGGGCTTTGCCTCCACCGCCACCCAAAAGGCAGAGGAAGCCGCAGCCAGCGCTGGAACCGCCGCCGAGTCCAAGGAAGCCGCCGCTGCCTCGGCTCGAACCGCAGAACAGCAGGCGGGCATTGCCACGCAGCGGGCAGAGACTGCCACACAGCAGGCCGAGGCTGCCGAAAGCTCCAAAGCTGCCGCTGCGGAGTCCGCCAAACGGGCAGAGCAGTTTGCCAAGGAGACCGAGGGCCGCGTCACCACTGACCCTACCCTGACCGTCAAGGGCGCTCCCGCAGACGCCAAAGCCACCGGCGACCGCATCAACGCTATCAAAATCGAGACCGACAAGACCCTCACCGTCTCCGGCGCGGCGGCGGACGCTGCGGCGGTTGGCGGCATCGTGCTGCCCCGGGTGGTGGTGCAGACCGAAGCGGGCAGCTCCATCGTCCTCTCGGACGGCGAGAAGAGCGTGAGCGGCGTGGCTGCGGACGGCAGCTTTTCTGCGGCCCTGCCCCACGACGGAGAGTGGACCGTCACCGCCACGCTCGGCACCGGCGCGGCCACGGAGACAGTGCAGGCGGAGTATTGCCGCACCAAGACCATGACCCTGACCTACTACACCCTGACTGTGACGGTCAAGGCGGGCAGCACCGTCACTGCCCAGCGCGGAGACAAGACCGTCACCGGCACCGTGCCGGAGAGCGGGAGCATCAAGCTCTATCTGCCCATCGCTGGCATGTGGACCGTGACGGCCACGCTGGGCGACGAGACCACCGAGGGCAGCGTGGAGGTGAGCGAATACAAGGACTATCCCCTTGAGCTTGCCTACGTCCAAATCTACGGCGCGAGTTGGGACGGCACCAGCACCACCAAGTGGAGCCGCACCGACGAGGCGGCAGAGTTTACTGACCCTGTGCCGTATGTCGCTGGCGCAAGCAGCTATGGCAGCCCTTTTGACAGCTTGCAGCCCTGGGCGGGCATGACCGTTAGTGAGCGCACCGGCGGCACGATGGTAGCCATCCCCAAGTTTTGGTACAAGCTGACCCAAAACGGCAGGGGAATGACCATCCAGATCGCCGACCGCGCGGTGGAGGGCTACAGCGTCAGCCCCGCCCACATGGACAGAGGTGACGGCCACGGCGAGCGGGATGTGGTGTATATCGGCAGATACCACTGCAACGGCACCTATAAGAGCGGCACCGGCAGCCCCAGGGCGAACATGACCCGCTCTTCGGCCCGCTCCGGCATCCACAATCTCGGCTCGACCATCTGGCAGAGCGATTTTGCCATGCGGTTTACTGTCTGGCTGCTCTATATCGTCGAATTTTGCGACTGGAACAGTCAGGCGAAAATCGGCTATGGATGCAGTCCGAACAGCAACACCTTCGCAATGGGCTACACCGACTCGATGCCCTACCACACCGGCACCGATCAGAGCAGCCGGGCCACCTACGGCGGCACGCAGTACCGCAATATCGAGGGCCTGTGGGATAACGTGTGGGACTGGTGCGACGGCTGCTACTACAACAGCAATGGCCTCAACGTCATCCTCAACCCCGCAAACTTCAGCGACGGCAGCGGCGGCACGGCGGTCGGCACTCCGTCGAACGGCTGGCCGTCCGCATTCAATGTCAAGACAAACGGCGGCTTCCCGACGTTTATCCCCACATCCGCGTCCGGTAATGACGCAACGTACTCGTGCGATGTCTGGCACTTTGACTCGTCGGACCCCTGCCTCTACGTCGGTGGTCACTATAGCCACTACTCCAACTATGGTTTGTTCTACGTCAACTACAACGCCGCGTCGTACTATTTCGGGGACATCGGCTGCCGCCTCCAGGAACTCCCCAACGGGGGAGTCTGAGGGGGCCGCAGCCCCCGCAGATAACCGCGCCGTAAGGCGCTGAACTTTATATGGGACTGTCTGTGCATTGCCGGTGTTTTTTTGTTCCCGGGCTCGTGCGATGTCTGGAACTTTGACTCGTCGAACCCCTGCCTCTACGTCGGTGGTAACTATAGCCACAACTCCAACTATGGTTTGTTCTACGTCAACTACAACGCCGCGTCGAACTATAACGGGAACATCGGCTGGCGCTTCCTTTTTTATATTTCCCAACCTCACACATTCTTGGCACAGACAGCCGCACACCCCACGGTGAAGATAGGCATTTTGGGAGCGGGCTAGTACACCCCGCAAGGGGCGCTGGAACGTCCGTACAGCTAAAAGGAGGGTATCCCAATGAAGAGAGCTGGAAAGCTCTTTGATACGTTAATCTCAGATGATAATTTGCTGCTTGCCATCGACGAAGTGAACCGCACCCACCACTGGAATCGAGGCCACAAGCCCAACACCTGCACGGCTTGGGTGGAGGAGACCAAGCCGAAGCGGGTGGAAGACCTGCGGCGAATACTCGTCGGCGGCTTTGAGCCGAAAAAGCCTCATGTCAGCCAGCGGTGGGACGCGAACGCCCGGAAATGGCGCACCATCAGCGAACCGGCCCAGTGGCCCGACCAGTACGTCCACCACGCCCTCATTCAGGTCTTGCAGCCCAGGATGATGCAGGGAATGGATTTTTACTGCTGCGGCTCCATCCGGGAGCGCGGGCCGCACCGGGAAAAGAACGCCATCCAGCGATGGATGAAGTACGACCGCAAGGGGACGAAGTACGAGTTTTGCGGTGACATCCGCCACTTTTACGACAGTCTGACCCCGGAAGTCGTCATGGCCCGGATGCGGCAGCTCTACAAGGACTGCCGCGTCCTCGACCTCATCTGGCGCATCATCCGGGACGGTGTAAAGCTGGGGACCTACACCTCCCAGTGGTTTGCCAACGCGGCATTACAGCCCCTCGACCAGCTCATCCGGGAAAGCGGGCTGTGCAAGCATTACGCCCGGTATATGGACAACATCACAACCTTCGGGCCGAACAGGCGCAAGCTGCGCAAACTCCGCATTTTTGTGGAGAGCTGGCTGAACGCCCACGATCTGAAGCTCAAGGGAGACTGGCAGGTGTTCCCGGTGGCAAAGAGGCAGCTGAAGACGCCCCTCGCCCCGCCCCGGCGCGGCTTTGCACGGGCGAAAGGGCGTCTGCCGGACGCTGTAGGCTACCGGTACGGGAGAGGGTACACCATCCCCCGCAAGCGGAATCTGCTGCGCATCAAGCGGGCGCTGGCGCGGTATCGCAAGCGCAGGCGGCAGGGGAAGCCCATCACGCCCAGAGCGGCAGCAAGCCTGCTCTCGCGCCTCGGGCAGCTCCGGCACTGCAACAATTATCATCTCTATCAATGGCTGTTTCGGGGAGAGCGGGTCGTCCGCGACCTAAAGCACGTCGTCCGAGAGCATCGGAGAAAGGAGAACCTGACGTGGATTATGTTTTTGGCACAAAGGGCGGCGCAGAAGTCCTCAAGACCATCGGCGACGCTCACACTAGCCTGACCGGCTATCACCAGCTCGAGCGGGAGTATCCCGACCAGACCATCACCGACAGCTTCCGCGTTGTCCGCAAACTGCGTAGCGCAGAGGACGCGGAGGGGCACTACTATGACTGGTACGAGATCGACCACCACTACCGGATGACCGACAAGACCGGCCCTCTGGCAGAGCAGGCGGCGAAGACCGCTGCGGAGATGGAAGACGCCCTGTGTGAGCAGGATATGGCATCACAGGAGCGGCAGGCGGCTATCGAGGACTCGCTGTGCGAGCTGGACGCCGCTGTCAACAAATAAGGAGGACATCAAAATGGACAAGATCTGGGCGAACCGGCTCATCGCCGGTACCAAGACGTGGGCAGAGATGCCCGCACGCCGCCATGCCGGTGTCAAAGCGGAGCTGGCAAAGCGGGTGGCCGAGGGGGAAATCACCCCGGAGCGGTACAAGGAGATCACGGGGGAGGACTACGATGGGTAAGCTGCTGGAGCTGCTGGAAAAGCTGGTGCGGGCCATCTTTGGCCCGGGGGACGAGCGGGACACCGGCGAACCTGAGCCTACGCCCCAAGCCCCCAAGGCAGAGGCTGTCACCGGCTGGGAGGGCGACCCGCCCTACCGGTACATCGACGTGAGCCGGTATCAGGGCCTTATCGACTGGGCGCAGGTGGCAGCGGCGGGCTACAAGGGAGCGATGCTCAGGGCGGTGAGCACCAACCGCAAGCTCTCCAAGCGGGCAGACGGCCTGTACATCGACCCGACCTTTGAGACCAACTACCGCAACGCCCGGGCTGCCGGGCTGGACGTGGGCGTCTACTACTACACCAATGCCACCAGTGAGGCGATGGCCGATGCCGAGCTCGCCCTGCTGCGGCAGGCGCTGCGGGGCAAGGAGCTGACCATGCCGGTGGCGGTGGACGTGGAGGAAAACAAGCTCAAGCCCATGAGCACCCTCGACCTCACCAACCTCACCGCCTACGCGCTGGAAAAGGTGGAGCGGATGGGCTTTTACGCCCAGCTCTACACCTACACCGGTTACAAGTATGAGCTGGACATGGCGAGGCTGTCCTCTCGGTGGGACATCTGGCTGGCCGACTACACCGGCAAGACGCCCAACGTGACGTTTAACTACAACGCCCACCAACACACCAGCAAGGGCAGCGTGCCGGGCATCAACGGGCCGGTGGACCTCGACGTCACGACCGTCAACTACCCGAAAATTATCCGCAAGAAGGGCCTGACCCGTCTCCGGGAGGGCAAATGACCGAAAAAGAAGCTTTGCTGTGGGTGCTGGGCATCCTGGGCAGCCTGTGTGCTGCAGCCATCACCATCGACAAGGTGCTGGAAATCATCCACAAGTACATCAAAAAGGCACAGGAGCCGGACAACGCGCAGAACAAGCGTCTGGATGAGCTGGACAAGCGCATCGGCGCCTTGGAGCAGGGCCAGCTCCAACACACACAAGCCCTTGCCCGCGATCTGCGCCGCTTCGACGAAATCGACGAGGTGAGCCGTCTGACCCTCGACGGGGTGCGCAACCTTCTGGACGCCCAGCTCTCCGGCAACAACCGCGAGGGGATGCAGAAGAGCCGCACCGACATTGACAACTATCTGTTAAAAGGAGTGACCAATCATGGAAGCACTGGCAACTAAGCTTTTTGACCTTATCCCTGCCCCGGTGGCGGCAGTTCTCATGCTGGGCGGCTTTATCTTTTACGCCCTGGGCTGCATCCGCCTGGGCTATGGCGCAGCGGTAAAGCCGCTGGTGCTGGATCTCATCGAGAGGGCTGAGAAGGAAATCCAGGGGACCAAGCGCGGCGCAGAGCGCAAGGCGTGGGTCGTCAAGATGCTCCGGGCCGCCCTGAGTGCCAGCAAATACGGCAGGCTCATCAGCTGGGCCATCACTGATGAGACCATCGGCGCCGTGATCCAGTTTTTCTTCGACCGGGCAAAGGCGGCGCTGGAAAAGCAGTAAAGGAGGAACAAGATGTATTATCTCAAAAACACAGAAATGGGCGAGCCTCGTTCCATTTATAAAGCCAAAGGAATGGGGCGCTTTTATCGCGGTACTTTTACCGGGCTTGATGGAAAGTATCAGGGCATGAAGGTATATACCTGCAAGTCTCTCAGGTACATCAAGAGCTTGCGTGAGCGTGTGCACGAATACTGCGAAGAATGGTTTGACGTGTACGATGAAAACGGCAAGGTTGAAATCTGAGCCGTAGAAAGGATTATACTATGGCAATCACTACATGGAGCGATTTTGTTAAGACCAACAAAATCGGGGCGTTAAGGCTCAAATTTGATAAAAAATTGCAAATTTGCGGTCTTAATATGGCAAAATGCGTATCTAAGCGCAACGCCGGACAGCTTCCGCAGCCCTTCTGGCTCGGTGCTGCCTGTGGCGGCGGCTCGCGTAGTGCTGCCCGCTGCGCTGCAAGGACTTAACCGACAGCAGATGACCGCAGCCATCAAAAACGCACCGCTTGGGAGGGTAGACCGTAAGATAGCCTTACTGCGGTACGTTGAGCGGCTCCCGCTGCCGGACATTGCAGCACAGACCCATTACAGCCGGACGGCGATAGGCTACCGACTGAGAGGCATTGATAAAACCATCGGATAAAGCAAACCCCCGGTGCTCCGTTTGGAGCATCGGGGGTTTATTTATTTAAGATACTCCCGCAACGCCTGCAAAATGAGCTCCTCTGATGGATAGACCTCAAAGGCCTTGCCGCATATCACACACTTTTTTCTATCATGCGACTCACCCCTGTAAGTCGGCGATGGCAACACCGCAGGCATTTGCAATTTTTTCGAGGGTGTTTACTCTCGGGACAGCCTTCCCGGATTCCGCATATTGGATGGTTGCAGTGGACAGCCCGGCTTTTTCTGCCAGCGCCCGGATAGTCAGCCCGGCGTTTTCTCGAGCGGCCTTGATTCTTGCAGAAGACACGCCGAGTGTTTTATAATCGGGTGACATATATCCGATTTGGAACATGCCCTGCTGCTGCAACGGCAATGCTTTGAGCGCAAAGCTGTTATCTACGTCCTCAAGGTCTACATCCTTCAGAACGTAAGCGCAGGCGTTGTCAAGCTCCGGGGTCATCTTGTGGAGCTTGTGCGCCAGCATAATTTTCATCATCACGCCACGCACAGGAAACCTCGTAGCGTTGTCAAGGTCTGCCTGATTCACGCAGTCGGGGTTGCAGGCTTTATCCAGCAAACGGTACAGCTTGCCCAGATTTTGGATGGTGGTGTTTTCCATTTTGTCCTCCTAGCATTCACTTGTTCAGCATGTCCATCACGGCGTTGTAATGGCTTTCGTATTCCTCGGCAACGGCAAGCTCTTTTTCGACTTTCGCCTTCTGGTAAGCCCGCTCTTCGCCGTAGATTTCGCTTTCAATCGCATCGGGGATCTCAACGAATGCTTTCTGCTTTTTGCCATTGACCATTACATATACGCCGAATGCGTAATGCACGTTCTCCGGCCAACGGCCGATCTGCTGCTTGTAGGCACCCGCCTTCATTTCCTGCCCATTCACCAGCAGGGAATTGATGGTGTACTGCCATTCGTGGCACAATACGGAGAACTCGTTGCCGTCGCTCGAGATAGTTTTTTCGGTAATGACCTTTTTGTCAATGTCGAGTTCGATTTTTGCGCCGCGGGCGGTATTCCAAGAGTATTTCATTTTTTGTGCCTCCATCTGTGTTTCCTTCTGACGCCATCATTATACCACAAAACTAATACAAGTGATACAGGCATAGTCACCAGACTTTGCCTTATTTTTTTGTCTATTTTGTATCAGTTGTATCAGATTTAAGCAGGGCTCAACTGAGTGTTTTTGTCCTTCGTTGTGCGTTCGTTGCCTCTTAACTCTCCTTAAAAAGGTAAACTGAGCGCAAAGGGAGGGAAGCGCCATGTGGCACAAGTTTAACCCCAACCCCCACGGGAGCAGCGTCGGAGACTGTGCTGTGCGGGCGGTAGCAGCGGCCACCGGCCGGAGCTGGGAGCAAGCTTATATCAGCCTTGCGCTCACTGGTTACGCCCTCGGCGATATGCCCAGCGCCAACCGCACATGGGGCGCATACCTCCAAAAGCAGGGTTACAAGCGCCGCATGGTGGAAGCCGACTGCTCCACCTGTTACACCGTGGCAGATTTTGCCCGGGAGTATCCGCGCGGCGTGTATGTACTGGGCTGCTCCGGCCACGTTCTGGCCGTCATCGATGGCAAGTGGTGGGACAGTTGGGACAGCGGCGCAGAATGCCCGATCTACTACTGGTACAAGGAGGAAAACGATGCCGATTTATAACGGATACCCGCAAGTGTATTACCCGCAACAGCCGCAGGGGCAGCTGGAACAGCTGAGGGCGGCGCAGTACCAGGCCCAGCCCGTCATGATGCCGACAATGCAGGGGCAGGCCTCACCGACTGACAGCGGCTTTATTTGGGTGCAGGGCGAAGCAGCAGCCCGTGGCTATCTGGTCGCCAACGGGAGCCGGGTGCTTTTGCTGGATGCTGATTCCGATACCTTTTACATTAAAGAAGTTGGGCAGGACGGCAGACCGTTCCCGCTCCGCATCTACGACTACAAGGAACGCACCGGCAGCCCCAAAGCGTCGATTGCAGCCACGCAAGCCGCAAGCGGGGAGTATGTCACCCGCAAGGAGTTCGACGCGCTGGCAGCAAAGCTGGCGGCGTTGGAGAAGCAGGAAACACCAGAGCCGGAAAAGGAGAGCTAAACGATGAGCAGCAGCTTGTATAACTCGATGGGCCGACAGGCCCAGAACCCCATTGGTGGGCAGTTTCAGCAGTTTATGGGCCAGATGCAGGGCAAAAACCCGCAGGAGATGATAAACCAGATGCTCACCTCCGGCCAGCTCTCACAACAGCAGCTCAACGCCATTCAGCAGCGGGCGCAGCAGATCGCGCCGATGCTCAACGGCATGAAAAATATGTTTGGATTCTGAAATGCGGCCGCATTTAGAATAAATTTCAAAATCTAACGTAAAGGAGTAAAACTATGTCTCTTTCTTCTGATGGTACGGTTTTGACCATGCCGGTACAGCCCGCCAACGGCTACAGCAACGGCTTCAACGGCTGGGGCGGCGACTGGATGGGCTGGATCGTCCTCTTTCTGATTTTCGGCATGTTCGGCTGGGGCGGCATGGGCGGCTTTGGCTGGGGCGGCGGCATGGGCGGCTTTGGCTGGGGCGGCGGCATGGGCGGCGCTTCGTCTTATACGACCAGCGCTGTCACACAGGCAGACCTGCAGCGCGGCTTCGATAACCAGAGTGTCATGAACAAGCTGAACGGGCTGGAAAGCGGCCTGTGCGACGGCTTCTATGCCATGAACACCGGAATGCTTCAGGGCTTCAACGGCGTGCAGCAGGGCCTGAACGGCGTCACCAACGCCATGCAGCAGGGCTTCAACAACACCAATGTCGCGCTGATGCAGGGGCAGAATGCTCTGGCTGCACAGCTGGCAGACTGCTGCTGCAAGACCCAGACCGCGATCCAGGGAGTCAACTACAATCTGGCCACTCAGGAGTGCGACACCCGGAACCAGATGCAGCAGGGCTTCTGCGCAACGCAGAACGCCATGAACAACAACACCCGGGACATCATCGAGAATCAGAACAGCAACACCCGCGCGGTGCTCGACTTCCTGACCAATGATAAGATTGCCACCCTGCAGAGCGAGAACAACGAGCTGCGCCGGGCTGCTTCTCAGGAACGCCAGAGCGCGCTCCTGACCACCGCGATGAACGCGCAGACCAACCAGATCATCGGAACGCTTCAGCAGAAGGTTCCCGTGCCTTCCTATCAGGTGCCCAACCCCAACGCCATTTACTATGGCTGTGGGACCGGCTGCGGCAACTGCGCATAACCAAATCACGACAGCTTTTTGAGTGGTTGTTTCCAAAACGGAAATGCCCACATCAAAATGTTCAGCCCCTGAGCTGATTTTGCAAACCAGAGCGCCGGGGCAGTAGTCCCGGCGTTTTTTGATGAAAGGAGCCGATAAAATGGCCGAATTTAGCAACTCTAACACCGTCAGCGTGGCGGCGGGTGAAAATCTTCCCCTGACCGAGACCGCGGTGAAAGCCCCTGTCTGCATCATGCACCGTGAGGGCAGCGGCCTCGTGACCCTGCGCGGTCTGACCAATCAATGCAAGGCGCGCTTCAAGGTAAGCTTTGGAGGCAATATTGCCATTCCCACCGGCGGCACTGTGGGATCCGTTTCCGTGGCGCTGGCTGTCGGCGGTGAGGCACTCAATAGCGCAACCGCCATTGTCACGCCTGCTGCAGTCGAAAACTACTTCAATGTTTTCGTGGCCGCTTTCATCGAGGTGCCGCGCGGCTGCTGCGTGACCGTGGCGCTCAAAAACACCAGCACCCAGGCTGTCAGCATCGCCAACAGCAATCTAATCGTTGAACGGGTAGCGTAAGAAAGGAGATAAATCATGCTGGATAAACTGAATCACCTGAAGGATGAGATGTGCGACGAGCTCATGGAGCTGACTGACAAAAAGAACCGATCCCCGGGCGATGTTGAGATGATCGGCGAGATCGTGGACATCATTCTGGACATCCACCGCATCGAGGACTACTGCGAGGGCGGCGAGTACAGCCGTACAGGCGAGTGGGAAGCCGATATGCGCGGAACCTTTGGCCGTGATGCCGGAAACGGTTACAATCGGGGCAACAGCTATGCCAACCGAGGCCGTCACTATGTTCGTGGGCACTACTCCCGCACGGATGGCCGTGAGCGCATGATCTCTGACATCGAGGACATGATGCAGGACGCCACCGGCGCAGAGCGAGACGCTTACAAACGCGCGGCGGACATTCTGCGCAATGCATAAGTGAGGAGGGGGGCAGGTATGGACATCGACGAGATCAATGACCACATCCACAAACTGAAATGCGGTTCGACGGACTGGCAGAGCGTGGAGAAGCTTGCCGCCCTCTGCGCTGTGAGAAATGAGCTGGAAGAAAAGCAGGCACCGGCAGAAATGCAGACTCAAGTGCCGCCTCCCACGTCGTACCCGGCGGCATACTCCACAAAAGCAAATCCGCAAAGCGAGTTCGTGGAAGCTGCCAGCGCCGCGCCCTTTGGAGGCTTGATGGAAGTGCTTGATGAGCACATGAGCGCCATAAAGCTTGTATACCCGAAAGAGTATGAGCTGGTCATGCGGAAGATAACCGCATTGTAAAACGACACAAAATGTGTTATTTTTACATACAGCTAAACCTCGAAAAACTGAATTTTTGAGTTTGATAAGCTAACATAAGACTAACAAACTTTGAATTCTTTTCGATAAATTGTAAAATAAAACTGATTTGTAATCAGTGGGTTGCAGGTTCAACTCCTGTCACCAGCTCCAAAAAGTCCTACGATATACCGCTGAAAAGCGGCGTGTGTCGTGGGGCTTTTGCTTTTTGGGAAAAGGTATGCAGGACTGTTCAATAAAGAAAAAAAGTGCTATAATACTTATAAGCCTGAAACTTTACACGAAAGGATGGGTGTGTTATGAGTACAAGAGAATTGGCGAAGAGCTTGATTGACCAAGTGCCGGAAAACAAGCTGCTGTATATTATTGCCTACTTGCAGGGGGCTGCTATTCCGGATGAAAGTGAAACACCGAATGCCGACACGCTGGAAGCCTTTGAAGAACTGGACAACGGCGGCGGTCATACCTACAACGGGCCGGTTGAAAATCTGATCAGCTCGTTGCTGGAGGATGAAAGTGCTTGAAGTAAAATACTCCACTAGATTTAAGAAAGATTTGAAAGTGTGCCAGAAGCGGCATTACAATATGGCTTTGCTTCAGCAGGTCGTCAATGTACTGGCCGTTCCTGAACAGCTCCCGCCACAGAATAGAGATCACAGCCTGACGGGTAGCTACATTCCCCATAGGGAATGTCATATACAGCCGGATTGGCTGCTGATCTACTACCAGACAGATACGGAGTTATATTTGTACCGCACCGGCACACACGCCGATTTGTTCGGCCTATAAAGGAAACAGGAAAGAGGCCAAGACCTGACAGAATGGGTCTTGGCCTCTTTTTCTGCAAGGTATGCAGAAAAATCATGCCGCCCGGCGGGGCGCGGGTATTGAAATCGGCTCATCACGACGCCGCTGTGGTGTTTGGTGGTGTAGCCCTCTCAGGCGCTTTCGCGCCACTGCCCGGGTTGCGGCTCCCAGCGTCTGCTTCGCTGTCGCTCGCA
>OAUA01000148.1_pt1 | contig 48838 bp, 47 predicted proteins | sample 1495081 | NCBI WGS metagenome assembly OAUA01 (sample SAMEA2579993, study PRJEB22360) | human gut metagenome | biome: human gut; feature: human-associated habitat; material: faeces | place: Denmark | collected 2008/2010
TAAGCTCACTCGTGCCCAAGATAGTTAGCTGGAAACGGCTTGTGAAAATAGGTAGCCGCCGACTTGATCAAAACGCTCTAAGAGAGATCTTGGAGCGTTTTTTTGTACGAAAGCATTTATATGACCAAAAAACGGCCCCGCCGCGTGGAAAACGCCAACGCAGCGGGGCCGATGATTTATTGGGGGGTATATCCTTTAAGAAGGAAGCGTCCGCTTAGCCCTTGCCGGCGCAGCCGAACAGCTCGATCTTTTCCTTGCACTTGTCGATGATGGCCTGAGAGCCGGGAGCCAGCAGCTTGCGGGGGTCGAAGCCCTTGCCCTGCTGATCCTTGCCAGCCTCGATATACTTGCGGGTAGCTTCAGCGAAGACCAGCTGGCACTCGGTGTTGATGTTGATCTTGGAGACGCCCAGGCTGATGGCCTTTGCGATCATGTCGTCGGGGATGCCGGTGCCGCCGTGCAGGACCAGAGGAATGTTATTGGTAGCCTTATGGATGCGGTCCAGAGCCTCGAAGTCCAGACCCTTCCAGTTGGCGGGGTAGACGCCGTGGATGTTGCCGATGCCGGCGGCCAGGAAGTCGATGCCCAGAGCAGTGATCTTTGCGCACTCTGCGGGGTCAGCGATCTCGCCAGTACCCACGACGCCGTCCTCGACGCCGCCGATGGAGCCGACCTCAGCCTCGATGCTCATGCCCTTGGAGTGTGCCAGAGCGACCAGCTCCTTGGTCTTCTCCACATTCTCCTCGATGGAGTAGTGGCTGCCGTCGAACATGATGGAGGAGAAACCGGCCTCAACGCAGGCCTTGCAGCCCTCGTAGGTGCCGTGGTCCAGATGCAGAGCGACCGGGACGGTGATGCCCATGGAATCGACCATTGCATCGACCATAGCAGTGACGGTCTTGAAGCCGGTCATGTACTTACCGGCACCCTCGGAGACACCCAGAATGACAGGACTCTTCATCTCCTCGCAGGCGGTCAGAACAGCCTTGGTCCACTCCAGGTTGTTGATGTTGAACTGAGGCACACCGTAGTGGCCGTCACGAGCTTTGATGAGCATTTCGGTTGCATTTACCAACATTATTATTACCTCCAAAAATTATCGGGGTCTGTTCGTACCCACACAGCGCTTTGTGTATGGTTTAACGAAGTTGCACCCTAAGTATACCCCAAACAGCGGGTAAAATCAATCCACCGGAGAGTTTTTGTAACCAAACCGAAGCTTTCTTGGCCAGCGGTGTGCTCGAAAGACAGAGAAATAAGTGGGATGCAGCATTTTATACAGGCTTCGACAACATCCGGCCAGACCGGCGGCGGAGGCACCAAAGCAGACGATTTTCAACAGGAATCCACATTCGTCAAAATGATGTTGGATAAAAAGGCAAAACAAGTGCCGCTCTGCTTCAAAAATTTGTCATAATTCTGACTTGAAAATTACAAAATGTATGCAGTGTTCTGAGCCTGTCGAGATAAGATTGTGGAAAACCTTGTGGAGAGTGTGGAATTCCACCCGGAAAACAGGCTTGAACGCTTGAGTTTTGAACTTTCTCCACAGGGTTTTCAACTTGTGGAAAAAACAGGGCGGGTATACGGATGGTAAAGCGGTCTGAATGTGGAAAACTTTTGCCACAGGCAAAAAGACGGATAACCGGCGCGCAAAAGACAACACTTCTCCCATGAGGCGCTGCCCGGGCGGGCGGCACAGAAATTTCACGGGAAGAAAAAGTGCAATTCTATGGCAAACCCCTGCCGCTTATGTTATACTTCAAGATGAGTTATAAGCGCTGTACGTCTGAAATGCGTCAGTGACTGCCGCAAAATGCAGCTTTACAGCGCTGCGGTCCTGAAAACTCGCTTGAAGCGATACGATGACGCCGGGCCGGAAGGACCTTGGCGTCCTGCGATAGAAACGGAAGGAGAACTTCATGGAAGAACGCAATATGCCCCGCCGTCCCCGCCGCGAAAAGGCCGACGACCAGCCCCGGAACGAGAGCCTCGTCTACGGCAAGAACCCGGTCACGGAGCTTTTGAAGAGCGGCTCCGGCGTGGATACGGTGCTGCTGGCCGAGGGCATGGCCCCGGCTGTGGCCGCTTACTATACCGCAATGGCGAAGGAAGCCGGTGCCACCGTCAAGCGGGTACACCCCAACAAGCTGCGCCTCATGACCGGCACCGAGAGCCATCAGGGCGTGGCCGCCTTTGCCAGTGAGATCGAATACGCAACGGTGGAGGACCTGCTGACCGCTGCCAAAGAGAAGGGCGAACCGCCCTTCCTCGTGCTGAGCGACGGCATCGAAGACCCCCACAATCTGGGCGCTGTCATGCGCTCGGCTCTGCTGTGCGGCGCTCACGGCATCGTCATCCCCAAGCGGGGCGGCGCATCCGTGACCCCCACCGTCATCAAGTCCAGCGCCGGTGCGGCTGAGCGTCTGCCCGTGGCCCGTGTGGCCAACATCGGCGAGACCATCCGCCGCCTCAAGGAGCAGGGTGTTTTCGTCTACTGCGCCGACATGGACGGCGTGTCCCTGCGCAAGAACAGCCTCACCGGCCCCATTGCGCTGGTGCTGGGCAGCGAGGGCAGCGGTGTGTCGCAGCTGGTCAAGAAGCTCTGCGACGGCGTTGTGAGCCTCGATATGACCGCACAGGGTACCGGCGTGGACAGCTTCAATGTCTCGGTGGCCGCAGGCATCATCCTGTATGAGATCCAGAGCCAGCGCGCCGCACAGAGCTGAGCTGGCCCGGGCCGAACGAAACAAGGGAGGGAAGATCAGGATGCCAAAGGATGACGAGCGGAAGGAAATGACGCAGGAAGAGCTCGACGCCCGCGAAGAAAAATTCCGCACCTTTTTTACCACCAGTGTAGCCCAGGTCCCGGAGGAGATGACCCGGCGGGACGGTGAGAATGAAGAAAAGCCCAAGAGCCTGCTGGGCCGGCTGTTCCACCGTGAAAAGGCCGAACAGCCGGAAGGCGGCACACCCGAAGAGAGCCGTACCGGCGAGATACAGCTGGGCGGCGAGGAGCCGGAGGTACCCTCCGACCTGGAGCTGGTCCTGGCGCTGGAAGAGGAAGTCGCAGGGCCGAAGCCCGCTGAGCCGGTCAGCGCCCCCCAGCCTGAGCCGGAAAAGCCCCAAAAGCCCGCAGGACCCCTCAAAGCGCCGGAGCCGCCTGCTCCCAAGCCGGAAAAAAAGCCGGCAGAAAAGCAGGCCGCGCCCCGGAAAAAGGCGGTCCAGTACGAGCCGCGCACCCCGCAGGAGCAGTATGAGGACCGGGAGATGCAGGCGCTCAAAGCCATGCTGTTTGGCGCAAAGCTTCCGCCGCAGGAGGAAGAGCCTCCCCAGCCGGTGAAGCCCGCAGAACCGGAAAAGAGCACCCCGGCAGTTCCGGTCATTGCAGCGAAACCGGACGCAGAAAAAGAGCCGGATGCAGCGCCGGAGAAGCCTGCCGTGCCGATGCCCGAGATGGTGTTTGCGGAAGATAAGGCATCGAAGCCCCATGCGGCCCCGGCGATGCAGTTCTTCGGCAAGGGCGACGACGAGAAAGCGCCCGCAGCCCCGGCCCGCGCGACGCCGCCGGACAATGACGACAGCATGAGCCTGCCGCTCATGGTCCTGAACGACGGCGACGAGGCGGCTCCGGTGGAGCCGCCGCAGGGGGAAGCGCCTGCACAGCCGGCCGAAGAGGCCGGTACTGCCCCTGCTGCTCCGGAGGCTGCACCCGTCGAGGAAGCGCCTGTCGAAGAGGAAAAAACGCCCGAGACGCCGGAACAGGTGGGTAAACGGCTGCACCAGATGGGCGCGGCCCTTACATTGCGCTGTGCGCTGGGCGGCATCCTTGCACTGGTGCTGCTCCACTTCGGCCTCGCCGCAGAGGGCCTTGTCGGCCCGCTGGGCGGCCTTGACCCCGTAACTGCCCCGGCGGCCTTCTATGCCGCTGATCTGCTCTTCCTGGCGCTGGCGCTGGCTGTGGGCTGGCCCGTCGTGAGGGACGGCCTGAAGGGGCTGCGGGGCGAACGCCCCAGCATGGAGACCATGCCCGCGATGGCAGCCTGCGCTGCGCTTTTGCAGGCCGCTGTGGCCCTGCTGAACGCGCAGAACTATCAGGCGTCCAGCTTCACCCTTCTGTCCGGCATTGCGGCGCTGGGGCTGTTCCTTGCACTGCTGGGCGACCGTGTCCTTCTGGCCTCGGTCCAGGGCGGCTTCAAACTGGCGCAGGCCGGTCCGGAGCACCGCGGTGCGTTCCGTGCCAAGGACAAAGACCTCATCCGCATCCTCTCCAAGAACATGGACGAAAAGGACCCCTGGGTGCTGCTCAGCCGCCCCGCCGAGTGGGACGACGCGATGGTGGAGCAGGGCTTCGGCCCCCGCGCCTGTGAGCGCCGCGCTCGTAAGACGAATTACATCCTGCTGGGTGCGGCTGTGTTGGCCGGTCTGGTCTTCTGCCTCTTTGGCGGCGGCCTCAACGGCGGTGCTGCGGCGCTGACCGCTGTGCTCTGCATGGGTTCGCCTCTGTCCTCCACCCTCATCGCAGGCTTTGCATCCCTGCGGCTGCAGCAGTCTGCCGCTGCCTCGGGTGCGGTGATCCCCGGCTGGGCGGCCATCGAGGAACTGGGCGGTGTGGATACCGTTCAGGCTGACGCCGATGAGCTGTTCACCCCGGACAGTGCCATGCTCGAGGACATCCGCATCTTCAAGGGCGGACGCATCGACCGGGCCATCCTCTATTCGGCCAGCGTCCTGAGCAAGTGCTGCAACACCCTGAGCGGCCTGTTCCGCCAGATCATCGAGGACCGCACCGACATCCTCTACCCGGTCAAGGACCTGGAGGTCCATCGCGGCCTCGGCTTCTCTGCATGGTGCGACAACAACCGCATCCTCATCGGCACCCGTGCGTACATGGAAAAAGAAGAAGTTCCCCTGCCCGACGAGGAATATGAGGCCAAGCACTCCAAGAACGGCGAGCTGCAGATCCTCTATCTGGCCGTGTCCGGCAGTCTGCACGCCATGTTCGTGCTCCGCTATGTGGGGGGACGGAACGCCGCCCGCAGTCTGGAACAGCTGCAAAAAGAGAATATCCAGCTGCTGGTGTCCTGCCAGGACCCCACCCTGACCGCACGACACATCACCGACGCCTACCATCTGCCCGAGGGCATGGTCGTCCTGCTGGACCAGGAGCAGTGTGCCGCACTGGGCGCTGCCACCGCCAAAGACACCGGCTCCGAAGGCTGCTGCATCCTTTGCACCAACGGCTTTGCCAGCCTGACCGGCGGTCTGCGGGCCGCAGAGCAGGCCCAGAACGCCGAGACGACCGCTACCACGGTGCAGCTGGTGTCGGTGTGGTTCTCGGTGGCCATTGCCGTCCTGCTGACCTATGCGGGCAGCGTGGGGATGCTGAGCGTGGCTGCGGTGCTGATGTATCAGGCGGCATGGAGCGCTCTCAGCATCGCCGTGTGCGCACTCAAGCAGCATAGCTGAAAAAATAAATAGGAAATATTCTCAAAATAAATAGGAATAATTCTTGATTTCCGCCCGAAATTCTGGTATAATACCCTCAGAGACAAGGAAGACCTATCGCACACCCGGTACCGAACAAAGCGGGCTGTGCGTAGAATAAACCAAACCGGACACAGCCCATACTGGCAGTGTCAGACTATCTGAGAGGAGAACAGATTATGGAACTCAAGGGAACCAAGACCGAGAAGAACCTGATGGAAGCTTTTGCAGGCGAGAGCATGGCCCGCAACAAGTATACCTACTTTGCAAGCGTCGCAAAGAAGGAAGGCTACGAGCAGCTGGCCGCCATCTTCGAGGAGACCGCCGGCAACGAGAAGGAACACGCCAAGCTGTGGTTCAAGGCCCTCTGCGGCGGCTCCATCCCCGACACCCTGACCTGCCTCGAGATGGCAGCCAGCGGCGAGAACGAAGAGTGGACCGATATGTACCCCCGCATGGCAGCGGAGGCCAAGGAGGAGGGCTTCACCCAGCTGGCCGCTCTCTTCACGATGGTGGGCCAGATCGAAAAGGAGCACGAGGCACGCTACCGCGCCCTTGCCGCCAACCTCAAGGAGGGCAAGGTCTTTGCCCGTGAGGAACAGCAGGTGTGGGTCTGCCGGAACTGCGGCTACACCTATATCGGCAAGTCTGCTCCCCTCAAGTGCCCGGTCTGCGCACATCCCCAGAGCTACTTTGAGCTGAAGGCCAAAAATTACTGAGTTTTTTCAGATATTCCGTCCGATGAGAGCCGCCGCACCTGTATAAAGTGCGGCGGCTCTTTTGCTGTCCGGTGAAATACAGTCTGCACGATTTGTATAAATTTGGCGGGGGTGTTTTAGTGCCTTTCACGAAAAGGTGCGCGAAATTGTGACACTTCTGGCGAAGAACTTGACCCTTCTTTTGGGTGCGTGTACAATAAATAGTAAGAGGAATTTTGTGCAGAGCACATTGCGATAAACCTTATCCAAAGGAGGGAAGTGCTACCCTATGAATAAGATCACACGGCTTGCAGCGGCGTTTGCGCTGAGCGGGCTGCTTCTGGCAGCTCCTGCTGCACAGGCGGCCCCCGCATTGCTGGGAGCATCGGCGAACTTTGAGCTGGAAGTGAACGAGATGGAGCTGGAGATCACGGCAGACGACCCCCGCCCCAAAGCCTATCTTTACACCGGCGGGCAGAGCGACTACTACTTCATCGTCTGGATGAGCAGCAACCCCGCCGTGGCTACCGTGGACGGCGATGGCCGTGTCACCGGCCGCAACGCCGGGGAGGCCACGATCACCGCCATCACCGACCGGGGCGAGTGCGCTGCCTGCAAGGTGACTGTCCGCAAGGAGAGCGGCAATGCGGCCAGCAAAAAGCCTGCCCTCGACCACACCACCCTCAACCTTGTCATCCAGTACAACAACGCCCACCCCAGCCAGAAGCTGCAGCTCATCAACACGAGCGGCTCCTTTGTTTATGCCTACCAGTGGATGAGCAGCAACCCCGAGGTGGCAACGGTGGATCCGGAGGGCCTTGTCACGGCCCAGAAGCCCGGCACCACCACCATCACGGCGCTGGCCACCAACGGTCAGGCGCTGCGCTGTGCCGTTACCGTCAACAGCGATGTCGGCAAGGTGACTCTGAATAAGCGCGACCTGCTGCTCCGCACGGTGGGCAGCAAAGAGGCACTCACAGCGTCTGTCGCTGTGGAGGACGGCGTGAATGTACCCATCACATGGGTCAGCAGCAATCCCGGCGTCGCTACCGTGGACGCTTCTGGTGTCGTGACTGCCGTCGCCGACGGCGAGGCAAAGATAACGGCCCTCTCGCCGGATGGACGCTTCGACAGCTGCAGCGTTTTCGTGGGCCTTGCGGCAGACAAGTACGACACGGAAGAGGACCTGGCCGAGGAACTCAAGCTTCCGGACCCCTATGTGGCGGTCCGGATGAACCGGCTGAGCTGAACCGAAAATACAAAGAGAAAGCCCCGCACTGCATCGTTCGATGTGGCGCGGGGCTTTTGCTTATTGCTTTACCAGCTCAATAAAGGCTTTCATCTGGGGCGTGAGCCATTTGTCCTTGTGATAGAACAGCTGCCGGTGCATGGTGACAGCGCAGTCGGGGACACGGAGGCGGGCGATACGCCCGGCGGAGAGGGCAGGACGGACGATGTACTCGGGCAGGAAGGAGAACCCCATCCCGCGCTCCACCATCTGGCAGAGCAGCGAGGCGCTGCCCAGCTCGATGTAGGGGTGGACAGACAGCCCGCGGGCGGCGAGGCGCTGGTCGAGGGCGTCACGGTAGCTCATGCCCCGCTCTGTGAGAAGAAATTCCTGTTGGGCCAGAACATCCAGCGGCACTTCAGCCCTGTCGGCCAGCGGATGCCCGGCGGGGGCCACGAAGCAGACCGGCTCCGGCACATTGACGGCCAGCGTCAGGCTGGGCAGGAGCAGAGGCTGGTCGAGGGTGTAGGCCAGGTCGATCTGGTTCGCGCTCAGCAGCCGCAGCATCTCGTCGGCGGTGGCGGTGCGGAGCACCAGCTCCACCTGCGGGCAGAGGGCGTGGAACTGCTGCAGCAGGTCGGGCAGGAAGGTGCTGCATACGGAATCGGCCAGTGCCACCCGCAGGGTGCCGCTGACGGCCCGGGCAGGCAGCAGCGCGGCCTTGGCCTGCTGGGCCGTGATGAGAAGGGCGCGGGCATAGCTCTGGAACGTCTGGCCCGCGTCGGTGAGGCGGACGGTCTTGCCCACCCGGTCAAAGAGAGGCGTACCCAGCTCTGCTTCCAGCTGGGAGATCTGGGCCGATACCGCCGACTGAGAGTAGCCCAGCTCCCGCGCAGCGCTGGAAAAGCTGTGCAGCTCGGCGATATGAAGGAAGGTGTTGATGTTTCGGAGCTCCATAACTGTCCCTCCGGCATCAGCGGCGGTCGATGCCGGTGACGGTCAGGACCTCGCCGTCCACCTTGAAGTGGACTTCCAGCCCGCCGAACTCCATGCCGTAGACCCGCTCCGGGTCGTGCTGGTAGGAGGGGCGGGGGTCGTTTTCCAGCACACCCTGCAGCGCGGCCTGCTGGTCGGCAGGCACTCTGGCCCAGAGGCCGGCGTCGCAGACCATGGTCAGGTGGTGGAACTGGGTCTGGGCTGTGAAGCCCCCGGCGGCGTCCGGGTGGCAGTCGGCGTAGGGGATGTAGGGCTTGATGTCGTAGATGGGGGTGCCGTCCATCAGGTCGGCGCCCCGCACGATGAGGACGGGGCCGACGTCAGGCCGGTGCTCGATGGCTTCCAGCTGGACGCTGGACAGTCCCAGCGGATTGGGCCGGAAGGGCGAGCGGGTGGCAAATACGCCCATCCGGGTGTTGCCGCCGAGGCGGGGCGGCCGGACGGTGGGGGACCAGCTGTCCCGCACCGCGCCGGAAAACTGCCACACCAGCCAGATGTGGCTGAAATCCTCGAGGCCGCGCACGGCGTCGGCATTGCGGTATTCGGGGGTAAAAATAACCTCGCCCCGCAGGCTGTCCACCAGCCCGCTCTGGCGCGGGATGCCGAACTTGGTGGGGAAGGCGGTGCGGATATGGGCGATGACCTTGAGGGTCATTTCTTCGGGTGCAGACATGGGGACTCCTCCTTATTATAAGCCACGGCAGAAGCCCACGGCACGGCCCTCGATTTGAATTTCTTCCAGCTGGGGGCCTGCGAATACCATGGGCGGGCAGACGGCAGTGTTGTCGGCCAGCAGCATGACGGTCTCGCCCTGGCGGTGGAAGTGCTTGAGGGTGGCTTCCTCGCCGATGCGGACAGCGGCGATCTCGCCCTGCTCCACCTCGGGCTGGCGGCGGATGCAGACGATGTCGCCGTCGCAGATGGTGGGGGCCATGCTGCTGCCGTGGCAGGTGAGGGCGAAGTCAGCGTGCCACGCGGCGGGGACGCCGATGTAGCACTCGATGTTCTGCTCAGCGGTGATGGGGGTGCCGCAGGCGATGGAGCCTACGAGAGGCACCCGCGCCATCTCAGGCAGAGGCTCGAAACCCGGCGGAGGGCAGGGCAGGTCTGCGAGACCCATGAGCCACGCGGGTGTGGTGTCCAGAGCGGCGGCCAGCTCCTCGAGCTTGGCCCGGGGCAGGTCGTTGATGCCCTTTTCCAGCTTGGTGATGGAGGATTTGGAGCGGTAGCCCATCCGGGCGGCCAGCTCTTCCTGCGACAGGCTCAGCTGCTCCCGGCGCTGCCGGATGCGGCTGGATAGATCGGTATCGGACATATAGGGCCTCGCTTTCTCTGCGGTTTGCATGATTTTCGGTGTTCTGAGGACAGTATAGCAAAAAATTTACTATAAATCAACTTTTTAGGGACTATTTTGCGAATAATGTTGACAAATAATCAACTGAAAGATATAATACAACCAATGATTGTGCTGAACGCTTTGAACGCAAAACCGAAAGGAGAAACGCCTATGACCGATACCATGATGATCCGCGACTGCATCCGCAGCCAGGGCATGAAACTGGGCCATGTGGCCCATGTTCTGGGCATCACCAACAACACCCTCCGCTGCAAGCTGGAAAATGAGAGTGAATTCAAGGTGAGTGAGGCCGAAAAACTCTCGAAGGTGCTGGGGATGACCGTCGAGCAGCGCGACCGCTGCTTCTTTGGCCCGGCGGGCTGAGGGAAAAAGGGGATGGAAGCCATGACACAGGAACAGCGCAAGAAGACGAAGGAGGCCCTCAGCCGCTGCGGGCAGAAAAACTGGGTCTACGGCCCCTGCAACTGGGGCTGGAAGCGGGCCATCCAGCTGGCCGAGGAGTATTATCGCGAGGCGGATCCGGGCCTGCGGGGCAGCATCCTGCAGCTGCGCTACATGGAAAGGCGGAGGCGGGAAGAGGTGATGGACAAGCTGAACATCAGTTACAGCACCTATCAGAAGGCCCACGACGACCTGCTGAGCACCATCGCGGTCTTTGCCGCCCACTACGGTGAGCTGTGACGCAAAAATGCCCCCTGACCGGATGGTCAGGGGGCATTCGTGTGCTCAGTGTTTCTTCTCGGGGGTGTCGCAGTGCTGGTGGCAGGAAGCGCAGTTGCCTCCGCAGCCCTCGCCCTTCCAGCCGCCCTGCCGGGAGATCCACACCACCGCCAGTGCAAACAGGACAGCCAGCACCAGCAAGGTGATGATACCGCGTACAGTGATCATAAAAAAGACCTCTCTTTCGAAAGAATTCCAGCCCCAGTATACACCATCTGCCCCCGGAGAGCAACCGGAAAGCGCTGTCGGCTCAAACTTTTTTCGAAAAACGAAAATTTGGGCTTGCATTTGGACCAACGGAGTGGTATAATAAGCACGTTCCGATTCGGAGGATTAGCTCAGCTGGTTAGAGCACCTGCATCACACGCAGGGGGTCTGGGGTTCGAGTCCCTAATTCTCCACCATACAGTTCGTACTCGAACCCGATTCTTTATGAAAAAGGGTTCGGGTGCGTTTTTTGTTTATCGGAAGTTCTACGGAAGGACTACACAGAGCGTTAAACGAGCAAAGGCAGGGTATCACTATGACGGTGGTATCCTGCCTTTTGCTTTGCGGAATCAAGTTCGCTTTGTGCGAACTTGATCATCCCCCTATATGGCGGCATTGGAGAGCAATTGCTGAACAAAGCAGTACAAACGATGCCAATTATATGTTGTTTTGCCTAAAAAGCATTGAGTAATTTTATTGAATCATGTATAATTGAACCAGCAAGTGAAAGGAGTCATGTGCTATGGGTATTTTAGGAAGCGTATTCGATGCTTTTTTTGATGGTTTAGCTATTGATGTTTTGCGGAACAGTAACAAATCTACTTCGTCAAAAAAGTCGGGAGAAAAAAGATATCCATCTTCTCTAAAGGCATGGTCATCCAAATTTGATACTACTATTGAAAAAGATTTCACCGAATATGATTGGTTTGATTTTTATCCGTCCAATAACTGCCATGACATACCGGCTCTTCACCCACAGGCGTTTTTATCATCTCTTTTTGATGATGGGGAAAATCTCACAAAGAAATATCTCTCGCTTGAAAAAGATGCAATCATGAGTCCGTATGATATAAAGGCACAATGTGATTTTATACAGTATTGCTTTATCTTAATTGATCTTGCAGCAAATGTTAAATGTGAAGATGATGAAGTAGAGTACGATAGCCAATATGCGCCAAATTGTCTTGAGGTTGAACAGCAACTTTACGAAAAAATTCATAGAGGACTCTGCAATATTTTGTTTTACGAGGATAGTTCCCCTAGTGGACAATCTCGAAAATGCACCGCATGTATCCTTGATGCGGAAATATATTTACACAAAGGCGAACTAGTTAAGTGTCTAAAACGATATTATAATGCATTCCAATATGGGGTTTTGGAGAAAAGTACATCGTATGGATTTAACGGATGGAACGTTCTCCAGTGTTCTATCCTTGCAAATATTGCAGGTATATATAACTTTGCCGGTATTAGTGAGAAAGCAGTCGATTTATTTTATAGATTCCAAACTTGCATATCTGAAGAAAAGAAAAGTTATAAAGAACTTATGAATGGCTTTATAAAGGGTTCCGAACGTAGTAGCCAAACGTGGTCTGCAATCATCAGTTCTCTAAACAATCCATCTCAGCTTGGCTTTCAGTGGACATATTTTGTTGGAAGCTCGGATAAGCTGGGAACTTTGTACAATGTTGGAAACGGTGTGGATGGAAAGGGACTTCCGATTGATTTGAATTTTAGTGAGATCTGTTCACTTAAAATTCAAGAGGATAAAAGAGGAAACCAATGGGCCGAACTTCAAAAAGAAGCATTAAATCATTATATATTAAATCAGTGATAAGGTTAAAATGTTGCAATGCTTATTGATACTCATACTCGAATAACAATAGAAAACTCACTTTGTGAGTGCTTCGGGATAGCCAAAGAGAGATTTGTATCTCTTGAAACAACAATCAGACAAAAAGAATCGCTAGAATGCGTTGAAAAATTCATACAAGAGTACCCAATTAAAAAAGAGCTTAAGACAGTTTGCTTCTTCCACTTATCACGGACGTTAAAATCTGCACAAGACAATCTTGGACGAATGAACTTGTTTGAACTGTTGACAACGAAAAACAGTTTTACAGAGTTCTTTGCTGCACACGATGTTACATTTCGCGGAGTGGATGAAAGAATAGTTCTATATCATCACGGCAAAGAAGTATCTATTGAAAGTGATTTGTTCAATCCTTACCGTGCTAGTATGCTAAAAAGATTTGGCTATCTTCCAAATTCAAAAGATTTTTGTGTGAATGGCTTTTTGTTTAAAGATTCGTTATATGCCAATCGTTATGCATGGTCATTGTTGAGCGTTCCAGAAACAGTACGAGATATTGCTGGTTTTTTAGGTCGAGATGATATTGGACTTGATTATTACCGAAATAGTTTATACTACTGCTATGAGTACCATATACCATTAAACCAAATCATCTTTGATGATGCCTCATCCTTGAATTTGAAAGAAAAAGAAAACTATTTGATTAAACTGCTTTTTGAACGAGTAGCACACTATATTTTTGATGATTTTCCTGCGAATGATAGAAATAACTGTATTCTTCGGTTGGGAGATTCTGAAAATTTAAGTGCAAAATATTTTTTCACAAGAGAAGTGGTTTCACAAAATTCTATCCGTCGGTATTAAGTTCCCAGCAGGGTTTGGGGCAGGCACGCCCCAACAAGAAGCTGTCCCAAGGGGCAGAAAATTTTCAAGAATTGAAAATTTGTGGCCACGGGACGATTCTTGCCCTCTACCGCTTCGCTCAAAACACGTTTTTGAGAGTTGTTTCCGAATTGTTAAGACGCAAAAACAAGTAAAGGGTCACTGCTCGTATATGATAATCGCCGTTCACGCCGAACGAAGTTCCTGCCCCTGATTTGCAGCGGCGTGGGCTGGAAAGCCGGTATCACGTTCGGACGGCTCATGAAATTTTCAAGGTACGTTCCCCACAAAAGAAAAATACCGCCCACGCAGCGCAGCGATGATTTTGTCGGGGTGAATCGGCGGCAAAATGAATCGGGTGTGTTGCGGGGCGGTAAATCTTCGCAGGAAATAAAACCGCACAGAATCGTTTCTTTACAGAAATCTCTGTGGATTTGTTGGGAATGATAGCATAAACATCAGCTAATGTCAACGATTTCGGATAATGAATACATCAAAACTTTGGAAATCACTCCTTGATGTATAAAAAATCAGTTAGCGATTTTCTCAATTAGTAAGCCAACACTCACAGACTCATTTAACGTAAAATCGACTTCTGCCTCTATCTCTTTGGACGTCACATCATAAATCGAGGTTAAATACGTAAGCAGCTCATCCTTTGAATGATAGTTGTTTTTGAAAAAAGATACAATATCAAATTGTGACTCATTCATTTCGTAAGTTGTTCCCGTCTTCATATTCAGTCCAAAGTAAATTCCACCACGTTGTTTTACAATTACATCTTGAGATAATCTGTACATCTTATGCTCCTTGCTTCATATTAAGTGTGTTCGGAATATTTATGAATAATATCAAAAGCGTCCTCAATTTTTTTGTCACAAAAAAAAGAAATCGCTTCTGCAATCGAATATTTCAAGCATCTTCCCCATGGTTCCGAGAAATCTTTTGAATTTAGCAGCCTTTGATTTAAATCAGTCACATCAGAGGAAGTAATCTCATAGTCTTTATCGGTGTATTTGGGAAAGGATTTCGAAACCGTTCCATTTTCATGGCAAATAACATAGTGTTCTGGAATTATTTCATCAAAAGGTTTTCCGTTCAGACAACTATAAATCACTTCCACTTCAATGTTATTGGAATCACGCATCAAAATATGATTAGCCTCTACTTTGCTTTTGCAAAAAACCAATCTCTTACTTGTCGGGATTGAGACAACGTAATGTTCATCAATATATTTGTGAATACTTTCATTGAACGTCAAATATGATATAGTTTTATTAAAACAGCTGTCATCAACCAACTTGAATGGAATGCTATTGATTGTTTCTCCAAAATCTACCGATCCACTTACTGAAGTCCGTTTTCTGCTTCCAAATTTAACAATAGAAATATTAAAATTTTCAACTTGAAATATTTTTGCCAAATGATATGCCGTCAACGTTCCAATGTTTGGCTTGGCTATATTAGAGCCTCCACTCCCTGAAATACCAACCATATTATACACTGGTGGAGATTTTCTAAAGAACTCATCCAATTCATTCAATGTATAACTTTGATATGCAGACAAAGCAATTTCAAACGCTTTGTCATATTGATTTTTTGAAACATTATTAAAAACACACCGATATAGTTCTTCAATGTCCATTTTTGAGCCTTCTCTGAAGCACATGATCAATCATATATGCAATAAAAAGAATAATTGTAAAACCGATATAATTGGCATTAAATGACAAGTTCTCAAATGAAGCCGTAATTATTAACGTTATAATCATCCGATATATAATATTCACAAAGCTAATCATTGACTGATAATAAGAACTTGTTGTTAAATCGTCAATACTGTTTATGATGAAAATATCGAGATCACAATTATAGTAGGAAAAGCTCATCTGTTGAATGAATATTGCCAATAGAACTAGCGGAACTTTGTAACTTATCAACATTACAAAACTAAATGGTGCTACTATAAGAAGAAGCTTTTTCAAGACGAGAAAATTATTTTTTTGATAAACAAGTATTCCGAGTGCATTTATAATCATAAACGTGGAATAAATCGGTCCAATGATTTTTTCACCAATGCCTGCTTTCTGAAAAACAACAGTATAGTATTCAAAGTTCAAAATATAAATGGCTGTACAAGTTATGGTATAAAGCATTTTCCAGAGAAGGCACTTGTTATGAACAATTTTACCAAGAACAACTTTACTGTTTTGGGTGAAATTTGATGATAAAGCTTTGTTGGCTCGAGTGGATTCCATCTCCTTAGGCATTCCTATGATAATAGTAAGCGAAATCGTCATAAGAATAATTGTTCCCCAAAAAGGAAGAAAAGGATTGATCGAGTAGAGTAGCGTACTAATGGCCATCAATGTAAAGTTGAACAAGTAAGAAATCTTCTTTATTGTTATTTTCAACGAACTGTATTCAACCTCAAACTGTTTGCACAAAATCAAAAAATACGAGTCAACCGCACCGCTTTCCCACGCATTTGCAATTCCCAATATTAAATTAGCTGCAACAAATCCCCAAAAGTATGGGAACATACAATAGGCAAGCAACGACATAATCATTAAAAATCTAGAACATACCAAACAAATTTTGTTTCCGACTTTATCAGAAAAATATCCACTTGGAAGTTCAAAGACAAACGAAGCAAATGTGAAAACAAACTTCAAAAAAGAAATATCCTGAGTTTGCATCATAAAATGGAGTAAAAATAAAGTCTTCACAGGCGTAAATAACGCTTGAGTAGAAAAAATAGTTGCCAAACAAATTTCAGCTCGACATTTCTTTTTGTTCATTATAAAAGCTCTCCATTAATTCCATAAAACATCTTATCGTCTTTTTTCTCTTCAACTTATCATAAGCCGGATCAAATGTATTGATGATAGCACTATAATAATTTATCTCACAGATTTTTGTTCCATTGATTTGCACAATAGTATCTGCCAAACTTGAATCATCACATATGTGAATTTCAAATTCATAATTTGACGTTTTTATTTTTGCACAACTCTTATCGCAGGATAGTTGCGCACTAAGCACATCATCATCCAAATAAAGAACACTCGGTAAAACCGCAAATAGCCAATGGTATTGGGGTAGTTTTCTTCCCGAGAACACTTCGATAATCTGATGAGTTTCCGTACTAATATTCTTCCTGCAATCATCCAAATAATGTAAATCGAACATACGATTAATATTAAGCACAAATGTTATGTTTTTTACAGAGCATTTAAATATTATTTTTGATAGTTTAGAGTCCAAAAGAATATCTTTGCATAGAACAACTGACGTATATTGCAGATGTCTTTTTCTTGATATCTGCAATATTATCGACTTTGTATTCTTAATCTCCGATTTGGCAATATAATAGCATTCACAGTCCGGAAGTTTCATATCATCAACATATTCTGAGATTAAAATAATATCGAATGGCGAAAAGCTTAGATACTTATTGACTTTATCTAAATCTGCTCCTCTTCCGCATAGGCATACTGTCATATAAGCATATCTACCATCATCTTTCTTGAATAAAACGCTATTTGCTCAGGAGAGAGATCTTTAGTATAAATCATTGGCCGCTTGTTCCAATCTGGATTTTCAAACCACATCATGTCTTCTGCTAAGATACCATATTGGTCAGGGTTATCGTACAAGGGTGTTCCCGGATAGACCTTAATCGTATTAAAGGTTGCTAATGTAGGCTGTATCTTTCTAATAAATTTGCTGGTATGCTCCAAGTCTTCAATCGTATCACCGGGATTACCAACAATAAGTGATGCGTGAAATTCCATTTTGTGTTTTTTCAAAATGTCGATTCTTGATTCTAAGTCAAGAATATTTTGTGTCTTATCAACTAATTCACATGACTTGTGATTCAATGTCTCGATTCCGATAAAGACTCTATATGCTCCATTCTCTTTCATTTTAGAAATAAGTTCATCTGTAATATCATTCAATCTCAGATTTGATGTCCATCTAAAAGAATAATTGTGATTACGATAATAATCGCAAAACTCCAGTAGACGATAGTAAGTAAATGCAAAGGTGTCATCAGCAAAGAAAAACTGATTAAATCCGTTCTTTATTAATATGTCAATCTCCGAAAAAAAGTTTTTCATTGACTCAACCATCAATGGAGAATATGCTGTTTTATTACAAAATGCACAATGACTGGGACAGCCTCTACTCGACCTCACAATAGCTTCCGGACTATGAAAATGATATTTTTTCAAATCATATAATTCTCGATTTGAAGTCGGCAAATCATTCAATGAATAATTGTAATTCATTCCATTGTTGATGATTTTCCCACCGCATTTATAACAAACATTTTTGATGTCTTGGCAGCAAGAAAGTTTGTTGTCTCGTTCCAAAATATCCTTGATTACGTAATCTGCATTTCCAAGCAAAACAAAATCAATAAATGGATATCTCTTTAAAAGATACTCAGGAATGAAGGTGACGATCATTCCTAAAATTCCAATCAAAGCATTTGGATATCTTTGAGCAAGATAGTACGCTGTATGAAGTGCGTTTATATGATTATATTCAGAACAGTAGATCAAAACAATTCGAGGAGACTCAATTGGAAGCATATTGTCCAATTTCTGAATGTCACGTCCATCAATAAAGCAATCAACGAGTTTATTGCTATAACCATTCTGATTCAAAACTGCAGAAATTTGACACAATTCCAACGACGGCAGTTTTAAATATGTTTGAAGATTTCCATAATTCTGGGGGTGTACGAACAATACATCATATTTCATACAATGCTACATCCTTTCATGTTTGTTTTTCTTAAAAGATCTGAAAGTGCGAAATCATTAAGATCTATATTATACACATTGCCAATGGGAGTATGGTCTATTAAATCACATGTGAATATATCACCATTCGGTGCAAGTGTGAGCGTCTGATTGGCGCAACATGAGTTTGCAGAAATGGCAGCCGCACACTGCCTTTCTGTTATTCTGTTATTTTTATACCAGCTTTTTATATATGGAATCAAACGCAAATCATGAAACGCGTACTGCTTGTTTTCGATTATTGAATTTAAAACAAAGTCTATGTATTCCTTTTCAAGCGGGCAAGCAATTCTGTTTTGTTCTCGACAAGCAAGAAAGCTGATATACTGAATTTGATTTTCTTGAGCCAACTTTTCTATTGCGGCCAGTTCTAAATAGTTTTGCTTTGTTATGGTTGACGCAATCCCCACATTTACTTTTTGTTCTTTGAGAAGTTGTATTGCTTGTACAGCTAGACCAAAACTCCCTTGCTTTCCTCGGTTCATATCATGCTTTTTTTCTATAGAAGAGTCTATACTGATCATCACTCGATTTATCCCAGATGCTGCAATTTTTTGAGCAACTTCATAATTTATTTGTGTTCCATTTGTCATTAGAACTTGATAAATCCCCTTGAGCCGGATATTCTTGGAAAATTCAAATAGTCGATGATAAAGAAGCGGTTCGCCATAGGTATAGTAGATATGTGTTAGGCCTTGCTTTTCCAATACATCGATAAAAGCAATTGCTTTTTCGAAGCTAAGCTCTTTTGATTCTTTTTCTTTTATGAAACAGTGTTTGCAGTTCAAGTTACAAGCAGCTGTAAGCCCTAAATGTAAATACCGAATAATTGCCATATTGATCTCCTCACAAAAAGATTGAGGACTGCTGCAGAAAGCAGCAGCCCTCTTTCTCGTTAGCAATTGGTGTTATCGTCGCGAGTCAGGAGCATCGGAGAAGTCCATTCCTTCTTCATTTTTATCCCTCCTTTGGCTAATTATTTATAAGTAAAAGTTATTTAACCTTTACTTACGACAGCAAAAGTGGTTCGTTAGGGAATTTTGCATCAATAATCCATTTATATCATGATTCTCCATTGACTTTTCCCAAATGAACCATATACTATATAAAATAGTTAGGTATCGCACAAAATCAAGAGGATTTCTTATGAATTGTATTTATATCGGAACATTTATCAAGCAACGTCGAAAAGAGTTAAAATCGACTCAGGAGCAGGTGTGTAGCGGCATCTGCGACCCTGTCACTCTGTCTCGGATTGAAAACGGAAAGCAAACTCCAAGTAAAAGTGTTATAAGTGCCCTTTTACAACGACTTGGAATGCCAGAGGCTCGTTATTATGTTTTAGAATCTAAAAACGAGTTGGAAATCGAAGCACTGAAAAAGGATATTATTGCTTGTGGTGTGACTCGGAATGTTTCACTGGGATTTGAAAAACTTTCTCAGTTAGAAAATCTTACCGTTTCTGATGATCACTTGACTCGTCAATTCATTTTAAGGTCCAAAGCTTTACTCGGATCGTTTGATAAAAGGTACACTTACGATGAGCAAATTGATATATTGATGTCTGCCGTTCATTTGACGGTTCCTGACTTTAATATTGAAGAAATCAACAAATGCCTATACGCTTTCGATGAAATAAAAGCGATTATACAAATCGCTAATATTTATTTGAATCTCAACCGCAATGACCAAGCTATTGATATATTCTATCAACTATTAAAATATGTGAGAAATCACTATCGGGAAGTTATAACATCTGGAAAAATTACGCTTCTGGTTCTTTATAACTATGCTAGAGCTTTAGACCTTTGTGGGCGTTACGAAGATGGAATGAAATTGGCTAAAGAAGGTCGAGATGCATGCATCCAATACGGTCACTACCAAACACTCCCTGGTTGCCTTGAAATATATGCTGAATGTTGTCATTTTCTTGGTATGGATGACGAAAGCACAGAAGCCTATTATCAAGCCTATTATCTCTGCAAACTAATTGGACGGAAGGAGGATTTGGAAATCACACGAAATGAAGCAAAAAAATATTTAAATATTGATTTCAAGCATTAAGCAATTTCACCATCGCCCGTCATTGCATCACCTTCAACTGGCGGATTTGTTGGGTCAGTGGTTTGTGACGAAGATGATGAAACCGATGTCGATGATGGTTCTTCAGCATAGCTGGTAAACAATGTTGAACATATCACGGAGCTTGTTAAAACAATTGCCAAAAGTATTCCTATTATTCTTTTCATATAGATACCTCTTTCTTTTTTGCTAGAATACCAAAATCCACAACCAGTTTCCATAGCATTTCACGCAAGAAATAAATTACATGAAACGCCTAGTTGATACCACTTGATTCTCTCCCCTTTCCTGTGGTATATTATACGAAATCAATGGTTGTCTTTTTATATATTCTCTCAACAAAATAAAGGAGGGCTTTCATGACCGCTGTGATCTACGCCCGCTATTCATCCGACAGTCAGCGCGAAGCGTCCATTGAGGGACAACTGCGCGACTGCAAGGACTACGCCGAGAAGAACGGCATCACTGTGGTCGGCACTTACATTGACCGTGCCTATTCTGCCAAGACGGATGACCGCCCGGAGTTCCAGCACATGATAAAGGACAGCGCGAAGAAAATCTTCGATGTGGTTCTGGTCTGGAAGCTGGACCGCTTTGCCCGGAACCGATTCGATGCCGTGAACTACAAGTACCAGCTGGAAAAGAACGGTGTCCATCTGGTGTCTGCTATGGAACCCATCTCGCAGGGGCCTGAAGGCATTATGGTGGAGAGTATGCTGATTGGCATGGCGGAATACTATTCCGCCGAACTCGCCCTGAAAGTGGCGCGCGGTGAGCGCGAAAACGCCCTCCAGTGCAAGTACAACGGCGGTGTGGTGCCGCTGGGCTTCACCATCGGCAAGGAGGACAGGCTGTACCATATCGACCCGGAAACGGCTCCCATCGTGCAGGAGATCTTCACCCGGTACGCCGACGGCGAACCGGCTGAGAAGATTGCCGCCTCCCTGAACGAGCGCGGCCTGCGTACCCGCACCGGGAAGCCGTTCGTAAAGAACAGCTTCTTCCAGATCTTCCGCAACCGCCGCTACATCGGCGAATACCGCTACAAGGACATCGTGACGCCGGGCGGCATTCCGGCTATTGTTGACCAGAATTTGTTCGACCGGGTGCAGCAGCGTTTCGAGCAGAACAGGATCGCCCACGGTCGGCCTGCAAAAGAGGATGTGAGCTATCTGCTGACCACTAAGCTGTTCTGTGGCAAGTGCGGCACCCTGATGGGTGGCGAAAGCGGCACCAGCCACATGGGAAACACCTACTATTACTACAAGTGCGGCAACGCCAAGCGCCACGGCAAGGCGCACTGTGACCTGAAGGCTATCCGCAAGGAGCCGCTGGAACGGTTCGTGGTGGACACTGCCATTAAGGTGATTTTCAGCGATGAAATCATCGAACGGCTGATAGATTTGGTCATGGAAGCCCAGCAGCAGGAGAACACCCGGCTGCCTGTTCTGAAAGAGCAGCTCCGGGATACGGAGAAACGGCTCGCAAACCTTCTGGAAGCCATTGAACAGGGCATCCTGACCCCGACCACCAAGCAGCGGCTGGACGAGCTGGAAACCCGGAAGGAAGCCCTGAACACCAGCATTCTGGAAGAAGAACTGAAAAAGCCAGTTCTGACCCGCGAATGGATGCGGTTCTGGTTTGAAAAATTCCGCAAGGGTGACATGAGAGACATGGAACACCAGCGGCAGATCATTGATACCTTTGTCAACTCGGTCTACGTCTTTGACGACCGGGTCGTGCTCAATTTCAACTTCACGGATGATTCCAAAACCATCTCCCGTGAAGAGGTGTTGGGTTCGAGTGCTGTGGACAATGCTCCACCAAACGTAAAGCCGTTTACCTGAAAAGGTGAGCGGCTTTTTCTTGTACCTACGTGATTTTTGATATGCAAAAGTGAAACGGAATCCTGATATGGTGTGGCAGGACGTTTCATCATTTCAGCACGAACCGCTTCGGCTTCTTCACGGGTAACGTAAGTGCCGACTGTTTTCATAACCGTAATACCTGTGTGGGGGTCTGGGATTGGCATTCGGAGCAGCCATGGCTTCCGGCGTGTCCCGGACGTTTTTGTAATGCTGCCATAGCCTTGAAATCATAGCAAGATGTGAATGACCGCCGAATCGGTCGAGGATCGTTCGGAGTCCGCTTCTTAATGATCCAAGGGCGCGTAGTTCCAGTCGGTGTCCTCGTCAATATATCGCCGCCCATCGTCCGGCAGTTCCAGCGGTTCCGCAAGGATAATGGTGCCCCAGTGGTTGACCATCACAAAGGGCGCGATCTCACAAGGGATGCCCCGGCACTCATCATCATGCCGGATATCGTAGGCATACAGGCCGTCCGGGACGGTATCCCTCTTGATGCGGATGCTGGTGAACAGCGCAGGCTTTCCGCAAACCGTGATCTCTTCGTAGGGTTCGGCCATTGCATGAAAGGTCATAATCTGTCCTCTCCTTATATAAAGAAGCAGGACAATCCACACGGACTGCCCTGCAAAAGTAAAGGGAGAGCATCCGAAGACACTCCCCCAGTAGATAATTATTTTTTTCTTACCATGCAGCGCTTTTTGAAGAATGCGATGCCATAACAGAGGATGTCATCATAGTCATCCCGGAAGTCCGCTGCATACATCCGGTCATTGATCTGGTGAATGGCAGTATCACAGGCATCCGGCAGAGCATCCAGAGTTTTGGCATACTTGGCTTCAAAAATTGCCACGCGGCCATTGCGGATGTCCTTTACAATAACATCGCTGCGCCCCTCGCCATGCTCTTTGTTGGACTCCACCACATAGCCAGCACCAGTAAAGATGCCTGCAAGGAAAGCGTGGTAAAAATCCTCCCGGTAGTCATGGTAGCTGATGGTCATACGCAGCAGCTTGGTCATCTCTTTTGTCAGAGCTTCGCTGTTTCCGCTCCAGACTGCATCAAACAACGGGCTGCGGTTCCATGCCTTTGCACTGTCGTCAAACCATTTGCTTACAGTGGTTTCAAAAATTTCCCGAATCTCTGCATTGGGAATCATCAGCGCAGAGCAGCCATCCGGCAGCGAATCCGGCCAATCTTTATCCCGCACCTTGGTCAGATAGCCTGTCAGATACAGCACACTCCAAAGATTTTCCTCCGAGGAGTGCAGATAATCGTAGGTCAGGTTTTCTTCAATATGCTGAACGATGGAGCCGCCAGCCATCAGCGTTTCGAGCTTTGTGGTGATATTGTCACCTGCATAGTCGATGAAAGAACGGATGATAGCGTTATCACTGGTGTTTTTCCAATAGCTTTTCGGCTTCTGTGCTACACCATACTGGAAATCCCGCAGATAACTGATCACGTCCCACGGGCAATAAATGTCTGCATCGCCAAAATGATAACCGTCATACCATGCCTTGATTTCGGCAGACTGCGATTCAAGACCAGCATCGTTCAGCATTTGATCGACATCTGCCTGTGTGAAACCAAAGGATTCGCTCAACCGGGGAGAAAGAATCGTATCTGAAACGAAATTGTTCGTCCCGGTAAAGATGCTTTCTTTGGCAATTTTCAGGCAGCCGGTAACAACAGCAAAGTCGAGGGAGGTGTTGTCTTTGAGCGTGGTGCTCATTATAGCCCGCATCACATCCAGCATCTGCGAATAATATCCGTTGCTGCTGGCTTTGGCAATGGGAACATCATACTCATCCAGAATGATGACCGCCGACTTTTTGAAATGGATTTCCAGCATCCGGGTCAACAGCAAAAAGCAGCTTTTGGTTTCATCCATGGATGCAGTGCGTCCCAGAATCCGCTTAAAAATGCCTTTGTCATCGTCAGAAATAGCATCATCATCCAAAAGAAACTGATAATCCTGAAATGCAAATGCCAGCTTCATGCACAGCATTCCATAGGCACTTTCAAAGGTCAGACCGTCTGTATCCTTGAAAGAGAAAAATACCACAGGACACTGGTTCATCCATTTTTTGCAAAGCTCTGTATTTTTGGAGATCGCCAATCCCTCAAACATCTGCTTGCTGTCTTTGCGGATGTCAAGAAAATTTGCGAGAGTGCTCATACCGAGAGATTTTCCGAAACGACGAGGACGAGTGATCAATGTTACTTCAGCGATACCACCGCTAAGAAGTTCAGAAATCAGATTGGTCTTGTCGATATAATAATACCCGCCTTCTCGAATCTTTTCAAAATTCGAGATTCCAACAGGAAACTGCAAATCTGCCATGCAATGCTCCTTTCCGCTCACAGAGGAGAGCTTTCAGAACTTACTACTGTAAGTGTACCATGAAATATAGAATCATACAAGAATCAAGTGACATCGAAATGGAGCAGTTTTATTATGCTGCGTTCAATCTGGTGGCTTTGTAGCAGTCTGCGCACATTCCCTCATGGGTGGCGGCAAACTCTGCCGCCTGCATGATAGCCTTATTCACATCGAACATGGAGGCTGCTTCTACGGTGCGTTCTTCCACGCCGACCTTTTCACGGCGGCGGGTCTGAGGATTGTAGTCCCATTTCGGGGTGGTATAGGTGTAAGGCACAGCTTCTTCACCTCTGCCCAGGCATACGCCCAGCTTACATAGGACCCTCTGTGCATCGTTCTATGGCAAAGAACACAAAAAGGGATCCACTGCTCGAGGTTGAGCAGTGAATCCCTTTTACATGGCTTGGGGGTTGTTTTAGCCGCAGCGGCCGCAAGCGGCACAGGCGGCAGGGGTAGCAGCGCAGCCGCCCAAGGCGGTCTCCCGCAGTTCGGCAGGCAGGTGGCGGCCCACGGTGTACATGGTATCCAGCATTTGATCAAAGGGGATCAGCTGGTGGATGCCGCTGAGGGCCATCTCTGCTGCCACCAAGGCGTTGGCTACACCGGCAGCGTTGCGGTTCTGGCAGGGGTATTCCACCAGACCGCCCACCGGGTCACATACCAGACCCAGCATGTTCATCAGCACGGTAGAGGCTGCATCCAGACACTGCTGGGGGGTACCCCCCATGAGCTCCACGGCTGCAGAGGCTGCCATGGCAGACGCAACGCCTATCTCAGCCTGGCAGCCGCCTACAGCACCTGCCACCGTGGCATTTCGCATAGCCAGATAGCCCACAGCACCGGCGTTGTACAGAGCGTCTATGATGCGCTGGTCGGAGATGCGGTAGCACTCCTGAAGGGCCAGCATCATGCCCGGCACCACGCCTGCAGAACCTGCAGTGGGAGCCGCCACGATCAGCCCCATGGAGGCGTTCACCTCCAGCACTGCCATGGCGTAGATCATGGCCTTGCCCAGCACGTCACCGCAGATGCTCTTTTTGCGACCGTAATGAGCCTCCAGCTTTTTGGCCTCGCCGCCAATGAGTCCGCCCATGGACTTGATGGGCTTTTTCAGGGGCTGAGTGGCAGAGGTCCGCATGATCTCCCATGCTTTGTTCATGCGGTGGTCGGCGGCATCCCGGGGCATTTCGCCCAGAATGCACTCACGCTGACGCATTACCTCAGAAATAGGCAGCTGGTTTTGCTCACACAGCTCCAGCAGCTTTTCTGCGGAGTTAAAATCCATGTTCATCCAGTCTGCTCCTCCTTACGGCTGCACGATCATCACGTCGTTGATATTGGGGTTCTCCAGTAGCAGCTGGGCTACGCCCTCCGGCAGATGCTGGTCCGATTCCACGATGGTATAGGCTTTGTGTCCCTTTCCTTCACGGAACAGACGCATGAAGGCAATATTCACGCCCCGCTCACTGAGGATCTTGGTGATATGTGCCACCACGCCGGGCTTATCACGCTGCACCACGATGAGAGCATTGTACTCACCGGAGAAGTCTACTGCCACGCCGTTGATGCCCACGATGCGGACCTTGCCGCCGCCCAGAGACTCGCCTCGCACGGTCATGACCTGCCCGGCCTCGTTTTCCATACGGATATCCACCGTGTTGGGGTAGATGTCGGTCTCGGTCTCGTTGGGGGTAAAGCTGTAAGCCAGACCCCGCTCGGTGGCAATGGCGAAAGAGTCCCGGATGCGGGTATCATCAGCAGAGAAGCCCATGATACCGCCCAGCAGCGCACGGTCGGTGCCGTGGCCGTGATAGGTCTTGGCAAAGGAGCCGTAGAGGGTGAAGTCTACCCGCTTTAAGGGCGGGGCAATCATCTTCTGGGCCAAATAGGCAATGATCTCCGCACCGGCAGTATGAGAGCTGGAGGGTCCGATCATATTGGGACCAAGAACATCGAATACACTGATAAATGCCATGGGATATCACTCCTGTCAGTCAGAAGGTCTGGGCGGAAAACCGTTTCAGACCTTGGCTCCGCTCTTGTTGATAAACTTCTGGTAGATGGTCTCCACGATGACGCCGATGGCGTTGTCGCCGGAAACGTTGCAGGCAGTGCCGAAGGAGTCCTGAGTGATGTACAGGGCCACCATGATAGCGCAGATGGGGCCATTGGGGTCGCCGGCCTCAGCACCAAAGATCATGTACAGGAAGGGCAGAGCGGTCATGATGGAGCCGCCGGGAGCGCCGGGAGAAGCCACCATGGCAACGCCCAGAGTCATGATGAAAGGTACCACGATGCTCAGGCTGATGGGCAGCTGGTTCATCAGGCAGACAGCGGTAGCGCAGGCGGTGATGGTGATCATGGAGCCTGCCATGTGGATGTTGGCGCACAGAGGAACCACGAAGTTGCGGATCTGCTCGCTGACGCCGTCAGCAGCTGCACACTGCAGGTTGACAGGGATGGTAGCAGCAGAGGACTGGGTGCCCAGAGCGGTGGTGTAGCCGGGGATCTGGTTGCGGATCATCTTGAGGGGGCTCTTGTGGCTCACAGCACCTGCAACGCAGAACTGCAGGAAGATGCAGACCAGATGCATGATGATGACCACAAGGAACACCTTCCACAGGATGCCCAGAATGGCAAAGGTCTTGCCGGACTTGGTCATGTCGATAAAGGTGCCGCAGACGTACAGGGGCAGCAGAGGGATGATGATAGAGTGCAGGACCTGATCGATGATGCCGGAGAAATCCTTCATGCCATTATAAAGGGTATCGCCGATGGTCTTGCCCCGCAGGGTGGACAGGCACAGGCCCATCACAAAGGCCAGAACAACAGCAGAGAGAGTGTCAAGGATCGGGGGGATGGAGATGGAGAGGTAGCTGGCCAGAGAGTTGTCAGCAGTTGCAGCGATCTGCTCCAGAGCACCTTCGCTCATAAAGCTAGGGAACAGGCTGACAGACACCAGATAGGATGCAGAGCCAGCGATCAGGGTGGAACCGTAGGCCAGTGCCACAGTGATGATGAGCAGCTTGCCTGCGCCGCTCTTCAAATCAGCGATACCCATGGTAACATAGGCCACGATCATCAGAGGGATGATGAACTTCAGGAACGAGCTGAAGATTCCAGATGCGGTAACGACCACGCGGCAGAACCACACCGGGAAGAACTGGCCGATGATGATGCCCAGCACAATGGCGATGACCAGCTTCGGCAGCAATCCGAGCTTCGCTTTTTTCTTTTCCATAGAGAATTTTCCTCCTTTTTTCCACTCGGTCAGGTGCCCTGCGGTGCTCTCTTTCCCATCAAAGCATTCGACCGATTTTCTGAAACGTCAAAATAAACCTTGACGTGTTGACACATTTAGTTTAACATATACATACACATGATTCAAATTCATAAAAATAAATTTATAGTTTAAAAATCTTAATGGTAAAGGAGCTTTGCCATGGAAGTGCGTCAGCTGAACACTTTGATCCGTGCGGCCCAGTTCCAGAGCTTTTCCAAGGCTGCGGAAAGTCTGGGCTATTCCCAGTCTGCCGTGACAGTGCAGATCAAGGCACTGGAAGAAGAATTGGGCGTGCGGCTGTTTGATCGCATGGGCAAGCGGGTAATATTGACTGCACAGGGACGTCGTTTCTTGGAATATGCCCATTCCATTCTGGATACCATCCACAGTGCCCGTCAGGCCATGAGCGACGATACGGACCTGAACGGATGCCTGCATATCGGCACTCTGGAGTCTCTCTGTTTTTTCCGTCTGCCCGGGCTGATGCGGCAGTTCCGACGGGAAAACCCCGGGGTGAGCCTGCGTGTCACCACCGGCTCCCCGGAGGAACTGATCGAAAAAATGGAGCGAGGGGATGTGGATCTGATCTGCATTCTGGATGAGCCTCGCTACTCCAACAGCTGGCACAAGTGCAACGAGGTGCCGGAGGAGGTGGTGTTCGTGGCCTCTCCGGGCTTGGACCTGGGCCACCCGGGCCCCTACCGGGTGGAGGAACTGCTGGACAAGCCCTTTTTCCTCACAGAGCGCAATGCCAACTACCGCCACACCTTTGATAACTTTCTGGCCTCCCGGCAGATCGAGCTGACCCCGGCGCTGGAGATCAGTGACACTGCCTTTATTATTAAAATGTTGGAACGTTCCTCCGGCATTTCGCTGCTGCCCCATTTTGCGGTGACGGAGTCCGCTGCAAGAGGGGGGCTGCGGATCCTGGAGGTGTCGGACTTCCGGCTCACCATGTACCGCCAGATGTTCTACCACTGCGACAAGTGCTGTACCCGGGAGATGCGTGCTTTTATCCATCTGGCCTCCGGGCCGGACCTTCCCCTGTGACAGCCCAGAGAATAAACAGAAGGATCAGCGTCCCAGACTGTGATATGTGCCCAGTTTTCTGGACGCTGGGGGCTGCGGAAAGCGGATCTTTATTTGTCAGAATTTCTCAAATGAAAAACGCAGCGGCATGGAATGGAATGCCGCTGCGTTTTTCTTGTTTGAGATCAGACGGTGCTGCCCTGAAAGAGTGAAGACGTAAAATTTTATCGCGGAATTTTGTGCAGGGTGATAAAATTGAACTGCGGGCATGGAATCCTCCAAAAGGAGAGGGAGGATATGCTATAATGAAACTGATTTATGGGATGTCGGATGTGGGCGCTGTTTGATAAGAGCGCTCACGAGAGGAGGCGGCAGCGGATGGACCTGCATTCGGAGCGACTGGAAGCAAAGCTGAAAGCAGTGGACTGGGCCGTGCGGGATGTACTGGTGGGTACCATGCGCAGCCTGCAGCAGCTGGATATTTGCCGGAAGGACTGCTTTTATTACATCCCCGCAGAGCGCCTGCAGGACAGCGATTTTCCTGTCCGCTATGTGGCCCTTTACCAGTCGCAGTATGTGTTCGGCCCGCAGGCAGGTGTCCGGTACTACGGCGAAGTCACGAAATGCAGCGCCGTCCGCCGGAGCGCTATCACAGAGGTCAGCCCCCGGAGAGGGACGGAAGGAAACTTTTATTACCGCTTCGACATCCGGGAATGGAAGCAGCTGAACCGGCCCATCGAGGCCAAAGAAACGGGCTTTGTAAGGGATTTTACCAACCTGTTCCTGCTGGAGCACAGTGTCCAGACGCCGGAACTCTGGCTCCGCACGGAGGAGGAATACCGCCTTTGTTCGGCCCTGAAGCGGGCCGTCTGGGGCGACACCATCAATGAACCGGACAACGGCCTTGCATTTGAATTCCGGGGCTTCACCGTGAGCTTTGCGGAGGGAAAAATTTTCGTTTCAGACGAAGGCCGCGCTTTTGCGCGGTATGAGATCTCGCATTTTTTGCAGGATCCCGGCGCTGTGGTCCGGGGCATCCGAAGAGAATGCATCCAGAGGGATTCCATGAGGGAACTCTCGAAAATTTGAATCGTTCCTATTATTTACTTCTGCACTCCTGCGGCGCACTGCTCGATGAACTGCTTGGCGACGCGGGGGCTGCGGCCTCCGGCACGGATGGCGAAGGCTTCGGCCTTGGTCAGCAGCTCGTCGTGGGGCATCTCGATGCCGTGCTGTTTGGCCAGCTCGGTGAGGATGACCTCGAACCGGGCTTTCTCGGGCCGCTGGAAAGTGACGGTGAGGCCGAACCGGGCCGAAAGGCTCATCAGCTCCTGACGGGTGTCGGCCTCGTGGATGTCGTCGCCGGTGCGGTCGGAGAGGGTCTCCTTGATGAGGTGGCGGCGGTTGGAGGTGGCGTAAACGGCGATGTTCCGGGCTCTGCCGCCTACGCTGCCCTCGAGGATGGCTTTCAGGGCCGCAAAGTTGTCGTCGTTGGCCGTGAAGCTCAAATCGTCGATGAAGAGGATGAACTTCAGCGGGTTCGCGGCCAGCTTGTCCATCAAATCGGGGATCTGATAGAGCTGATTCTTCTTGACTTCCACGAGGCGCAGGCCGTCGGCGGCGAACTCGTTGGCGATGGCCTTGACGGTGCTGGACTTGCCCGTACCGGCGTCGCCGTAGAGCAGGACATTGTTGGCGGGCATCCCGGCCAGCAGGGCGCGGGTGTTGGCGATGACCTTCTCCCGCTCCTGCTCGTAGCCCGGCAGCTCGTCGAGGCGCTGGGGGTCGGGGTAGCGCACCGGCACCAGCTGGCCGTTCTCGACCGTGAAGACGTGGTGCTTGGCGAACATTCCGTAGCCCTTTTTGCCCACCTCGCTCATCCGCTGGGCGTAGGCGGCGTGGAGGTCGATGGCCTTCGTCTCCCACCGGGGCAGGAAAGGCAGCTCGTCGGCGGCACCGGCGGCGTCCAGAAGCTCGTCCAGCGTCAGGCTGCACAGCTGCCGCAGGAAGTCCAGCTCATTGTCCAGTGCAGTCTGCAAGACGGGCGGCACTTCGCTGACAGCCGCCTGCCGGACGCAGACCGTCTCGGCTTCGAGGACGGCAGCGGAAAGGTATTCGCCAAAGTTGGTGGTGTGCTCGAAGAGGGCTGCTTCGAAGGAAGCGGCCGCGTCGCACACGGCTCCCGTGCTCTGGGGGGCAGCGGCCATCCGGTCGGTGAGGTCAACCAATTTTGCAATGACGTCATCGTCCAGCAGGGCGCGGAAGATGACCAGCCCGTGGAGCCGGGCGTTCCATTCTGTGAGGTTCATAATCTTGTTCCTTTATACTCTTTTTTGGAAAACCTCTCCGTCACGCCTGACGGCGTGCCACCTCCCCTATCGAGGGGAGGCCTTGGCATGGCGGAAAACTTCATCTCTTCGCCAGAGGCTCCCCTACAAGGGGAGCTGGCTGCGAAGCAGACTGAGAGGTTGTACGAAGACGGGCCTGCCCATGAACCGCAGGCGTGACGGAGAGGTTAAAAATTAAGCGTGTACTCCCAAAGTATACAGCGATGTAAGGCCCTGCGCAAGATGGTGTTTAATTATCTTCATGTTTGCCATGATTCACGTTACAAATCGTCGATTGACAACGGCCCGATTTATAGTATAATTGACCCAACAAATGCACAGATGGGAAAAAGTAACGCAGGATGCCCGCTTTTCAGAGAGCTGCCGGACGATGCAAGGCAGCAGGCGGCCCGGCGCGGAATCCTCCCGGAGCAGCCTGCTGAAGGACGATATATGGGACGTCTGCTAAGCAGAGCCGGTGGCGGCCGTTAGAGCGCAGGGCTTTGTTGGAAGCCCGTGAGAGGGCGCGGAAAGCGTCAACGAGAGTGGTACCGCAGAGAGTTTTGGATTGATTCCAGGTCTTTGTCTCTTGGATAAGGAGACAGAGACCTTTTGTTTATCAGGTATCAGGTACTGCTTCTGAGAGTGTTGGGAAAAAAGTGTGTAAAGTGGAAAATGGAAACGGAAACAGGAGAAACTCGCCATGCAGTTGAACGGTTCTCAAATCTTTGTGGAGGTGCTCTGTGAGCAGGGGGTGGACACCCTCTTCGGCTACCCCGGCGGCGCAGTGCTGAACCTCTACGACGAGCTGTACAAAAACGCCGACCGCATCACCCATGTGCTGACCGCCCACGAGCAGGGCGCATCCCACGCGGCGGACGGCTACGCCCGCGCAACGGGCCGCACCGGCGTGGTGCTGGCCACCAGCGGCCCGGGCGCAACGAACCTCGTCACCGGCATCGCCACCGCCTATATGGACTCTGTGCCGATGGTGGCCTTCACCGGCAACGTGACCACGGAGGGCCTGGGCAAGGACGGCTTTCAGGAAGCCTACATCGAGGGCATCACGATGCCCATCACCAAGCACAACTTCACGGTGCGCCGGGTCGAGGACCTGGCCGACACCATGCGTGCGGCTTTCCGCATCGCCCAGAGCGGCCGCAAAGGCCCGGTGCTGGTGGACATCCCGAAGGATGTCACCGCTGCGGTGTGTGAGTTCACCCCGAAAAAGCCGGAGCCCATCCGCACCGTGACCACCTTCAACGAAGAGCAGGTCAAGTGGGCGGCAGACATCATCAACGGCGCACAGCGCCCGCTGGTCTACTTCGGCGGCGGCGTCCGCTCGGCGGCCAGCTGCCGGCCCCTGCGTGACCTTCTGAAAAAGGCAGAGATCCCGGCCGCTTATACCCTGATGGCCGCAGGCGTCGTGCCTTACGGCGACCCGATGAACATCGGCATGGTGGGTATGCACGGCTGCTACACCTCGAACCGGGCGGTGGCCGACTGCGATGTCCTTATTGCGGTGGGTGCCCGCTTCTCCGACCGCGTGGCCCTGAACCCCAAGACCTTCGCCAAGAATGCGACCATCATCCAGATCGACATCGACGCCAGCGAGCTGGGCAAGAACGTGGATGTTGACCTTGCCATCGTGGGCGACGCCGCCTATGTGCTGAACGCCATGCTCCCGATGATCGAGGACAAGAAGCATCCCGACTGGATGAAGATGATCCACGAGTGGCAGGCACAGGATTACCACCCGGTGTCCGACGCCTCCCGCCTGATGCCCCATCAGGTCATCGGCGAGGTCTGCAGCCAGTGCGGCCCCGAGGCGGTCTACGTCACCGATGTGGGCCAGCACCAGATGTGGGCGGCACAGTACATCCGCCACACCAAGAGCCGCGGCTTCATCACCAGCGGCGGCCTCGGCACCATGGGCTTCGGCTACGGCGCAGCCATCGGCGCACAGATGGCGCTGGGCCGCGGCCAGCGGGTGGTCATGTTCACCGGCGACGGCTCCTTCCACATGAACCTCAACGAAGCCTGCACTGCTGTCAGCTACGAGCTGCCCATCATCACGGTCATCTTCAACAATCAGGTGCTGGGCATGGTGCGCCAGTGGCAGACCGCCTTCTATGGCAAGCGCTTCTCCCAGACCGACCCCCACCGCAAGACCGACTTCGTCAAGCTGGCCGAGGGCTTCGGCCTCAAGGGCTACCACTGCGAGAACCTTGCTCAGTTCCAGGAGGCATTCGCCGACGCTCTGAAGCAGAAAGGCCCCACCTGGATCGAATGCATGATCGACAAGGACGAAAAGGTCCTGCCCATGATCCCCGGCGGCGGCGACATCAACGACATCATCATGAAATAAGGAGGACACAGCGACATGGAATCCAATCAGCGCAGGGTCATCAGCCTGCTGGTGGACAACCAGAGCGGCGTTCTGGCCCGGGTGTCCAGCCTGTTCTGCCGCAGAGGCTTCAATATCGACAGCCTGACCGTTTCGGCCACCAATGACCCCACAGTCAGCCGCATCACCGTTTCCGTCTCGGGTACCGAAAAGGAGCTCCAGCAGCTCATCCTCCAGACCGAGCGTCTGGAAGTCACCCGTCAGGTCTTCGTACTCAATGAGTCCACGGCCCTCGAGCGGGAGCTGCTCCTGCTCAAGGTGATGGCAAATGTCACCAACCGCGCAGAGCTGCGGGAGATCGCCGGCATCTACAAGGCAAAGATCATCGACCTGTCGCCCGACAGCATGGTCTTTGAGCTGACGGGCCGTCCCGAAAAGATCGACGCCTTCTTGAAGCTCATGGCGGACTATCAGATCCTGGAGCAGTGCCGCACCGGCGTCACCGCCCTCGAGCGCGGCGGGATGCATCAGCATATGCAGAAGCCCGCGCAGGAGGTAAGAGAGGCACAGCTCCCGCTGCCCGGCACACGGTGCCGCTGATTTGCTTTTCCGCTCCCCAGTGAGCGAAAAATATACGATGCTTATCATTCATCTTATACTGAAATAAGTAAAAAAACAAAAGGAGAACAACTACCATGGCTATCAAGAAATACTACGATTCCGACTGCAACCTCGGCGTGCTGGACGGCAAGACCGTCGCTGTCATCGGCTTCGGCAGCCAGGGCCACGCACATTCCGAGAACCTCGCCGAGAGCGGCGTCAATGTCGTCGTCGGCCTGCGCAAGGGTTCTGCTCACTGGGAAAAGGCTTCTGAGTTCGCTGCAACGCATCCCAACTTCAAGGTCATGGAGGTCGAGGAGGCTGCCAAGGCCGGCGACGTCGTCATGATGCTGGTCCCCGATGAGCTGTGCGCTGACATCTACAACAAGCAGGTCGCTCCCTACATGACCGAGGGCAAGGCTCTGGCTTTCGCACACGGCTTCAACATCCACTTCAAGACCATCACCGCTCCCAAGAATGTTGACGTCATCATGATCGCTCCCAAGGGTCCCGGCCACATCGTCCGCCGCCTGTACACCGAGGGCGAGGGCTGCCCCTCTCTGATCTGTGTCGAGCAGGACTTCACCGGCAAGGCGAAGGACATCGCTCTGGCATACGCTTCCGGCATCGGTGCCGGCCGTGCCGGCATCCTCGAGACCACCTTCAAGGAGGAGACCGAGACCGACCTGTTCGGCGAGCAGGCTGTCCTGTGCGGCGGCGTCTGCGAGCTCATCCACGCTGGTTTCGACACTCTGGTCGAGGCTGGCTACGAGCCCGAGATGGCCTACTTCGAGACCTGCCACGAGATGAAGCTCATCGTTGACCTCATCAACGAGGGCGGCTTCTCCAAGATGCGTTACTCCATCTCCAACACCGCTGAGTACGGCGACTACCGCACCGGCAAGCGCCTCATCACCGCTGAGACCCGCAAGGAGATGAAGAAGGTCCTGACCGAGATCCAGGACGGCACCTTCGCTTCCGAGTTCCTGACCGGGATGAGCCCCAACGGCGGCCGCAAGGTCCACTTCCTCGCTCAGCGCCGCATGGAGGCCGAGCACCCCATCGAGAAGGTGGGCGCAGAGCTGCGCGGCATGATGAGCTGGCTGAAGAAGTAAGAGTCTGATTTTACCAAGGTGCCAGCACCGGTGTTTGAGCCGGGCTGGCACTCTTTTGTCAAAAGAGAGGATAGACTATGAGAAGTGACAACGTGACAAAAGGCTCGGAGCGCGCGCCCAACCGAAGCCTCTTTTACGCCCTGGGCTACACCCCGGAAGAGCTGGACCGCCCCCTCATCGGTGTGGTGAGCGCCTACAGCGAGATCGTCCCCGGCCACATGAATCTGGATAAGATCGCCGACGCCGTCAAGGCAGGCGTCCAGATGGCAGGCGGCACCCCCATCCTCATCCCGGCCATCGGCGTCTGCGACGGCATCGCCATGGGCCATGTGGGCATGAAGTACAGCCTCGCCTCCCGCGAGCTCATCTGCGACAGCGTGGAGACCATGCTGATGGCTCATCAGCTGGACGGTCTGGTGCTGGTGCCGAACTGCGATAAGATCGTTCCCGGCATGGTCATGGCCGCTGTCCGCATGGATGTGCCTGCCGTGGTCTGCTCCGGCGGCCCCATGCTGGCCGGCACCTACGGCGGCGAGGAAGTCAGCCTTTCCAAGATGTTCGAGGCCGTGGGCGCCTATAAGGCCGGTATGATCACCGACGAGCAGCTGGAAGACTGCACCTGCAACTGCTGCCCCAGCTGCGGCAGCTGCTCCGGCATGTACACCGCCAACAGCATGAACTGCCTGTGCGAGGCCATCGGCATCGCACTGCCCGGCAACGGCACCATCCCCGCCGTCTACTCCAAGCGCCTGCTGCTGGCAAAGCACGCCGGTATGGCCGTTATGGATATGGTGAAGAAGGGCATCACCGCCCGCCAGATCATCAACGAGCGCTCCATCCGCAATGCGCTGACCTGCGATATGGCGCTGGGCTGCTCCACCAACACCGTCCTCCACCTGCTGGCCATCGCCTACGAGGCCGGTGTGCCCATCGACCTGAAGCTCTTCAATGAGATCAGCGCCAAGACCCCGAACCTCTGCCATCTGGCCCCCGCAGGCCCCACCCACATGCCCGACCTCTACGCCGCCGGCGGCATCCCTGCCGTGCAGGCAGAGCTGGCCAAGAAGGGCCTGCTGGACCTCGATGTCCCCACCGTCACCGGCAAGACCCTCGGCGAGAACATCAAGGGCGCTCACATCCTGAACGACAAGGCCATCCGTCCCATCGATGATCCCTATTCTCAGACCGGCGGTCTGCAGATCTTGTGGGGCAACATCGCTCCCGACGGCTGCGTCGTCAAGCGCAGCGCCGTGGCCCCCGAGATGCAGGAGCACTCCGGCCCGGCCCGCGTCTTCAACAGCGAGGAAACGGCCATCGCCGCCATCTATGCGGGCAAGATCGTCCCGGGCGACGTGGTGGTCATCCGCTACGAAGGCCCCAAGGGCGGCCCCGGTATGCGTGAGATGCTCAACCCCACCTCCGCTCTGGCCGGCATGAAGCTGGACAAGACCGTGGCCCTCATCACCGATGGCCGCTTCTCCGGCGCTTCCCGCGGCGCTGCCATTGGCCACGTCAGCCCGGAGGCTGCTTCCGGCGGCCCCATCGGCCTTGTTGAGGAGGGCGATACCATCCACATCGACATCCCCAACGCCAGCATCACGCTGGAAGTGCCCGATGAGGTGCTGGCCCAGCGCAAGGCAAAGTATGTCGCTCCCGAGCCCAACATCAAGACCGGCTGGCTGAGCCGCTACGCCCGCATGGTCACCAGCGCAAACCTCGGCGCAGTGCTGAAGTAAGGCGCATTTTCTGCAACACCAAAGCATCCCCTGCAGGGCCCGGCCGGGCAATGGCCGGAAAGGCTGCAGGGGATGCTTTTTTATGCGGCCCGGGGCGCAAAAAAGCCCCGGGCCGCAGGGCTCCGGGGCAGGGGGAAAGGTTTACTTCTCAAAAATGACCACAGCAAGGGCATAGGTGTGGTCATTGATGGTTTTGTGGGTGGCGGCGATTCTCAGGTGAGTGGCGTTTTTGAATGCCTCATCGGGATTTCCAGAAACAACGACAGGCGTCGAAACCCTAACCAACTGAAGCATTTCCAACGATGCAAAGTTAGTGAGGCCCGTGACATCTGTTGCATAGAAGAGGGTGCAGGAAGCGTCCTTGTAGTTGCTCAGGCACTGCTGCAGAGCATCAGCGACGGTAGTGGTGCCGCTGATCACTGCATCTTTATCAAGGTCATGATTGCCAGTCGTACTCATCCACTTCGTGTCAAACAGGGGGACAATATCACGGCGGAGCTCGGGAACCTGATAGCTTACCGAGATTTCATTTGTGTTTCCCTCCTGAGAGCAGGAATACTTTATCCAATCGGCCACACTTTCGGCGACTGCACGATCCGGAGACGTTGCCTTGCCGCAGCCGGTGAGCAGGGCCAGAGCCATGACGCCTGCAAGGATGAGGGCGAGAATTTTTTTGGCGGATTTCATACAAAAGACCTCCTTATCCGGTGTTGAACAAAACATCCCCTCCGAATAAGAACGGAGGTTTAGGCTATTATACCCCCCCCCCCATTATGTCAAGTGCTTCCTTGGGAAATCATCGTTTTGCCCAAACTGGTTGGATAAAACCGGGGAATTTGACGGGGTTACGCGCCGGAGGTCGGGAAAAGCCCGAAAAAATAAAAACAGGCGCTGAAGGGCAGCGCCTGTTCTGAGAGAGACTTAACCAAACAGTTTTTTCGTATTGTGCATATACACCGACAGCACCAGCCCCACGCAGATATACAGCATGAGCACCGAGCTGCCGCCCGCCGAGTAGAAGGGCAGGGTGACGCCGATGACCGGCAAAAGGCGGAGGTTCATGCCGACGTTGACGAATATCTGGGCCATGAACGCGCCGCCGATGCCGGCGCAGATGAAGGAGCCCAGCATATCCTCGCTGCACGCTCCGGTGGCGAAGGTCTTGATGATGATGGCCAGCAGCACGCCCAGCACCACGCAGCAGCCCACGAAGCCTGCCGCGTTGCCGATCCAGCTGAAGATGAAGTCATTGTGGGCGTTGGGGACGCTGTAGTAGCGGCCGTCGAAGAAGCCGTTGCCGAAGATGCCGCCCGAGCCGATGGCGATCTCGCCCCGCTGCTGCTGGTAGATGATGTTCTTCCAGACCGTCTCGCTGGGCGCCCAGCCCGTCTCGTTGTTGGGGTCGATGACCGCAAGGATGCGGTACCACTGGTAGCCCTTGCCGATCTTGTCGCTGAAGAAGGCGAAGGCCACCGCTGCCGCCGCTGCGAGGGCAGCGAAGGCCCCGATGATATACTTCCAGCTCAACCCGGCGGCAAAGAGCATACAGCAGCCGATGATGCCGTAGATGATGGCCGTACCGTCGTCACCCTGGATGTGGATGATGGCGATCGGCACGAAGAGATGGAGCAGCAGCTTGCCCAGCTCTTTCGGCTCGTTGAGGCGGCTGCGGACATTGTTCAGATGCATGGCGAAGGTGAGGATGAAGCTTATCTTTGCCAGCTCGGTAGGCTGGAAGGTGAAGCCGCCCAGCTTGTACCAGGAATAGTTGTCGGTGTCGCCCGCGTTGTAGCCGATGGTCAGCGGGCCGAGGGTCACGTTGCGGATGACCAGCGTGGGCAGCACGAGGCCCCATGTGAGCACCACATGGACGGGCCAGACATTGACGAGGCTGCGGTAGTCGATGTTGGACAGAAGGATGGCCACCAGGATGCCGATGGCCGCTGCGCCCGCCTGCACCACGGCCCGGCGGTAGTCGCCGATGCCGGTGATCTGGCCGGTGAGCTCATCCACGGCAAAGCCGCTGCCCTGCTTCGCCGCCCACGACGACAGCGCCAGCACCGCCATCGCGCTGCTGAACAGGCAGAGCAGCAGGTACATCTTGTCTGTCCGTTTCCAATATCGCTGAATGCTTTCCAAAAAAGTACCACCTTTCTGTATCCTTGAAAACCCCGCCTCACAGCCGGGCATGATCCCCAATATACCTTATTATACAGCAGGGGAGAGAGGCGCGCAAGATGGCCGGTTGTGACAGCTTTGCAAAATCGGCGCAGAACGCTTGACAAAGGCCGATATGCCCTCTAAAATGAAACGTACCGGGGCGGTAAATGGCCGGTCCCCGGCGTTCTTGGAGGAACAGTTTTTACATGAAGGAACAACGCCATCGAATTTTGTGCGCGGTCTGCGCACTGGCACTGGTGCTGACGGCTGTGCTGGCTCCCGCCGCATGGGCGGCAGACGGAGCGGGCGAGGTGCAGGATACGGCAAAGCCTACCCTCACCACGGACGATGCCGCCGAGATGCAGCAGGCAGACGCCGCTGTGACGGCCCTGACCGGCAGCGACGAATACGAGCAGATGTCCCGGGAAGAACGGCTCACCGCGGCCCTTGCGGAGCTGGATGAGCTGACCCGGAAGGGGCTGGTGCGCCGGGACTCCATCCGCACCGACGAGGAAAACGGGATGGTCAGCTTTACCTACCGCTGCGGCGTGCTGGGCGGCATCCTGCTCACTCTGCCCGACGAGCTGGACGAGATGACCTTTGACGCCGGAGACAACGGCCTGCGCGCCCCGAGGGACATTGCTCAACGCACTCCCCGCACCGAGATGCCCCTGACCGACGATGTCCGGCAGGCTGCGGAGGCCCGGCGGTACCGGGAGAACGCTCTGCCTGAGACGATCGGCCGTGCCGCTATCTATTATGCCTTCGATAATACGGTGAACAGCTCCCGCTTTCCGTATTATTCCTATATGCAGGGCTTCTGGGAAGGCATGGGCCTGCGCACGACGATGAACACCCGGGTGACCCTGTCGGACCTGCGCCGGATGAACAAATACGATTTGTGCATCCTGAGCGCCCACGGTGCCTACTATACTTACAGCTACGGCGCTTTCCGGAAGCACACCCGGACCGAGCCCATCATCCTGCTGACAGAAGCGTCCACGCTGTATAAAGACATCATCTACGGCTTTGACCTGCTGGCTCACCGCATCATCAAGCTCAACGGCCTTTACTGTGTCACAGCGGATTTCTTCCGCAATGCGTACCGCTCGGGCCAGCTCAGCAATACCATCATCTACTCCGAGACCTGTGAGTTCCTGGGCGTCACCAACAGCGTGGATGAGTCGATGGCCGAAGCACTGCTGGCGGGCGGCGCACGGACTGTGCTGGGCTATGTGAACAACGTCTACACGGTCTACTCCCGCAGTATGCTCTGGGATACCGTCAACCATCTTGCGATGGGACAGACCATCGGCAGGGCGCTGGCCCATGCGAAGGATACCTACGGCGAGAACGACATCATCTGGTATACGGAGCAGGGCGGACGCCGCCCCCACGCCGCCGCAGCGTATCTGGTGCTCTACGGTGACGAGAACGCCCGGCTGAATGTGCCGGAAAACTTCTCGCTCGAGGAACGCGCGGAGGCTGCGGAAGATATGCTGGCCGATGTGCTCGAAAGCGCGGCCTGAGCGTTGCACTTTTGACAGAAATAGTTTATACTAAGGGACGGCAGAACAGGACGGCAGGACTCTGCCGTCCCTTTTTTATAGAAACGCATATGAGGTAGGATACCCATGTCTGAATTTATCACCCACTCCCGCGAGGAGACGGTGGCACTGGGGGCGCAGGTGGCGCAGCATCTTGCGCCCGGGGCGCTCATCGCCTTTACCGGCGGGCTTGGCGCGGGCAAGACGGCCTTCTGCGAGGGCATTGCCAGAGGTCTCGGCTGCACCGACCCGGTCAGCAGCCCGACCTTCGCCATCGTGAACTATTACCGCGGGCCGCGGCCCTTCGCGCATTTTGATTTATACCGTATCTCCACGGAGAACGATTTGTGCGCGGCAGGGTTCTACGACTATCTGGATGAGGGCGCTGTGGTGGCGGCAGAGTGGAGCGAGAACTTCGCCGACCTGCTGGCGCTGGAAGACCCCATCCACATCCACATCGAGCGGGTGGACGACACCACCCGCCGCATCACCATCGAGGGGGTGGAGGTATGAACATCTTAGCCGTGGATACGGCGGGCAAGACCGTGGGCGTGGCCCTGCTGCAGGACGACCGCCTGCTCTACGAGTGCTATCTCGACGCGGGCATGACCCACAGCGAGACCCTGATGCCCCTCATCGACAACTGTCTCAAGCTCTGCGGCATGGGCTGCAAGGACATCGACCTCTACGGCGTCAATGCCGGCCCCGGCAGCTTTACCGGCCTGCGCATCGGGCTGGCGGCGGTGAAGGGTCTGGCCTTCCCCCGGGAGACGCTCTGCGCCCCGGTGTCCACGCTGGAAGCGCTGGCGGCGGCCCACACCGGCTGCGGCACCGTGCTCTGTGCGCTGGATGCCCGCCGTGCGCAGGTGTACAGCGCGGCTTTCGACCTTGAGACCCACGAGCGTCTGATGGACGACGATGCCCGCGCCGTGGCCGACCTGGCCGAGTTTGTAGAAAATTGCAAAAAGCCTCTGTTTTTTGTTGGTGATGGCGCGGCTCTGTGCTATAATAAATATGGCAATGTCCCGGGCGTGCTCTGTGTACCGCCGGCTCTCCGCAATGGCCGTGCCGCTGCGGCGGCCTATGTGGCAGAGCAGATGGCTCAGCGGGGCGAAGCCGTCCTGCCCGAGGCTCTGCTGCCGGATTATCACCGGCTGAGCCAGGCCGAGCGGGAGCGGGCCGAGCGTCTGGCCGCAGAAGCTGCCCGTACCGAAATACCGGAAGATACTGCAAAGGGAAAGGATCAACACCAATGACGAAACCCATCGCACTTGCCGCCGACCACGGCGGATTTGAACTGAAAGAGGCCGTCAAGGCCCATCTGGACGAGCTGGGGCTGGAGTACATCGACTTCGGCACCCACAGCACCGCCAGCGTGGACTACCCTGACATGGCTCTGCCTGCCTGCGACGCCGTGGTGAGCGGCCGGTGCAGCAAGGCGCTGCTGTTCTGCGGCACCGGTGTGGGCATCAGCATGGCCGCAAACAAGGTCAGGGGCATCCGTGCCTGCTGCTGCTCTGACAGCTTCAGCTGCGAGTATACCCGCCGCCACAACGACGCCAACGCCCTGTGCATGGGCGGCCGTGTCGTCGGCCCCGGCCTCGCCTGCCAGCTGGTGGATATCTTCCTCAACACCGAGTTCGAGGGCGGCCGCCACGAGAAGCGCATCGCAAAGCTGATGGCCATTGAAAACCGTTAACCTCTCCGTCAGCGCTGCCGCGCTGCCACTGCCCGGGTTGCGGCACCCAGCATCCGCAGCGCTTTGCTTGCGTCTTGCTGGCCGCTGCCCCAACAGCGACTCCCTGTTTCCGCCACTGGCGGCGGTCGTCGTTGTTGCTCCTATCGAGGAGAGGCCTTGGCATTCTGGTAAAGCTTTCCCTCTTCGCCAGAGGCTCCCCTCGGTAGGGGAGCTGTCGAGCGCGAGCGAGACTGAGGGGTTATCCCTTAGTATTCCAATATCTATTCACAATATAAGGAGAGTGTATTATGACCCCTATGATCGTTGAGCATCCGCTGCTGCAGCACAAACTGAGCATTCTGCGCAACAAGCAGACCGGCACCAAGGAGTTCCGTGACCTCGTGGGCGAGATCGCCACTCTGCTGTGCTATGAGGCTACCCGTGACCTGCCTCTGGAAGAGGTGGAGATCGAGACTCCCATCACTATGGCAAAGACCAAGGTGCTGGCAGGCCGCAAGCTGGCTCTGGTGCCGATCCTCCGCGCCGGCATGGGTATGCTGGATGGTATGCTGACCCTGCTGCCCGCCGCTAAGGTCGGCTTCATCGGCCTGTACCGCGACGAGACCACCCTGCAGCCCGTGGAGTACTTCTGCAAGCTGCCGCAGGACATCGCCGAGCGCGACGTTCTGGTGCTTGACCCGATGCTGGCTACCGGCGGCAGCGCCATCGACGCCATCACCCAGATCAAGAAGCACGGCGCAAAGCGCATCAAGTTCATCGGCCTCATCGCTGCTCCGGAAGGCATCAAGGCCCTGCACGAGGCACATCCCGATGTGGACATCTACCTCGGCGCACAGGACGACCACCTGAACGAGAACGGCTACATCGTCCCCGGCCTGGGCGACGCAGGCGACCGTATCTACGGCACCAAGTAAATCTTTGTATAACGGAAAAGTGCTCTGCCGGCCGGCAGAGCACTTTTTGCGTCTTGAGGCTTATTTTCTGCGTTTCAGGATCTCATCCAGAATGGCATCCGCCACATCATCCTTGCTCATCAGGGGCAGCTCACGGGCGCCGTCCGGCGTGATGAAGGTGACAACATTGGTATCCACACCAAACCCGGCACCGGCCACCTTCAGATTGTTGGCCACCACCATGTCGAGGTTCTTTTTCTCGAGCTTGGCCGAGGAGTTGGCCAGCATATCCCGCGTCTCCATCGAGAAGCCGCAGAGGAACTGCCCCTTCTTTTTGGGGCCGATGGTGCCGAGGATGTCGGGCGTCCGCTCCACGGCGATGGAGAGGTCGCCGTCCTTCTTCTTTATCTTGTCATCAGCCACGGCGGCGGGGCGGTAATCGGCCACAGCAGCGGCCATGACCAGAACGTCCATCTCGTCGAAGCGGCTGGTCACGGCCTCGTACATCTGCTGGGCTGTCGTGATGGGGACATCCTCGGTGAACCGCACCGGCTGCAGGGCCGTCGGGCCGTGGATGAGGGTGACTTCGGCACCCCGCATCGCGGCGGCACGGGCCACGGCATAGCCCATCTTGCCGGTGGAGTGGTTGGTCAGGTAGCGCACAGGATCCAGCGGCTCCTGAGTGGGGCCGGCCGTGACGGCAATGCGCAGGCCGGCGAGGTCCTTCGGCTTTGCGATGGCGCGGAAGATGTAGTCCAGCAGGACATCCTCTTTCGGCAGGCGTCCGCTGCCCACGTCCTTGCAGGCCAGTACGCCGCTCTCGGAGGGGATGACCGTGAAGCCGTACTTTTCCAGTGTGGCGATGTTGTCCTGGGTGATGGGGTTCTCCAGCATCCCGGTGTTCATGGCAGGGGAGACGAGCTTGGGACACTTGGCCGCGAGAACGACGGTGGTGAGCATATCGTCGGCGATGCCGTGGGCCATCTTGGCGATGACGTTGGCGGTGGCCGGGGCCACGAGGATGACGTCGGCCTTCTTTGCCAGCGAGATATGGGTGACTTCGAACTTGAAATCCCGGTCGAAGGTGTCCACCATGCACTTGTGGCCTGTCAGGGTCTCGAACGTGATAGGGGTGATGAACTGGGTGGCGTTTTTAGTCATGATGACCTCCACGTCGGCCCCCAGCTTGCGCAGTGCGCTGGCCACGTTGGCCATTTTATAGGCGGCAATGCCGCCGCTGAACCCCCGAACGTCACCTTCTCCCTTCAGATCCATCCCAAATACCTCCTATAAATAGGGATAATATAACTACAGTATAATGCAAAACGGCCCAGAGCACAACAAAATCTTTGATGGGGGTTGTATCTTGGCTCAAAATGCGGTAAAATACAGCTTGACTTATACAAAAAAGCTCTCCGTCAGCGCTGGCGCACACAGGCCTCTCCCTTTGGGAGAGGTGTCACCGAAGGTGACGGAGAGGGCAAGGACGCTGACAGGAAACCGCAGACACGGCGACAGCATCGCTCTGACAAAAAGTCTGCTTATCGCTGTGTATGAGTTCTGTCGTACCGGCCTTGCCCTCTCAGGCGCTTCGCGCCAGCTCCCCCAGAGGGGGGAGCCTTTTGCGGAGAGATTCGACCCTGCGAGGAACTGAATTATGATTTTAGCCATTGATATAGGCAACACCACCGTCGCCCTCGGGGGCATCCGGGACGGACGTGTATGCTTTGTGGCCCACATGGACACGGTGCGCACCCGCACAGCGGCGGAGTACCGTGCCGAGATGGAAAAGGTGTTCTCTCATCGGAGACAGCCGGAAAAGCCCATCCGCTTCGAGGGCGCTGTCCTCACCAGCGTCGTCCCCCAGATCACGGGGGCGCTGGCCGAGTGCGCCCACCACTACACCGGCAAAAAGCCGGTCATCGTCTCGCCCGACATCCGCACCGGCCTCACGATGGGGGTGCCTGACCCCCACGCCGTCGGCAAAGACCGCCTTGTGGATGCGGCCTACGCGGCGGCGAACTTCCCCCTGCCGGTGGTCACGGTAGACCTCGGCACCGCCACCACGTTCAACGTGATAGACGAGAATAAGGTCTTCCGGGGCGGCGTCATCTGCCCCGGACTTTCCACCGGTCTGCGGGCGCTGGGGGAGCGGTGCGCCCAGCTGCCGCAGGTACATCTTTCTTCGCCCAAAAGCGCGATCGGCGTCGATACCGAGAAGTGTATGCTCTCCGGCTCTGTGCTGGGGACGGCTGTCCTGCTGGACGGCATCACGCAGCGCATCGAGGAAGAACTGGGCCGTCCGGCCACGCTGGTGGTCACGGGCGGTCTGGCAAAGTATGTCATCCCGCTCTGCCGTCACCCGCTCACCTATGACCCCGAGCTGCTGCTGAAGGGGCTGGCTCTCCTTTACCAGCTCAATGCGCCGCAGCATGAGCGTCACCATGAGCCGCGCAGCGACGGTGAGCACCGCCGTCCCCGCCCGGCAGGCAGACGCCCTTACAACAACGGCAGCAGCCCCCGCCGCCGCAGCCGCAATAACCGCCGTCCCCGCCGGGACGATGAGGCCAAAGCGGGCTGAGCCCTGAAAGGAGAGACCTTATGATGAAATTAGGCATTCTCGGCGCAGGCATGATCGTCCGGGAGTTCCTGCCCTGGCTCACCGGGCCGGAAAGCCCCTTCAAGGTCGAGGCTCTTTGCAGCACGGAGCGGAGCGCCGGTGCAGCACAGGCCCTCTGCGACCAGTATGGTGTGCCGCGCCACACCACCAGCTACGACGAACTGCTGAGCTGGGTGGACGTTGTGTATATCGCCGTACCGAATATCCTGCACGTAAAATATACCCGTGCCGCTCTGGAAGCGGGCCGCCACGTCATCGTCGAAAAGCCGATGGCCCCCACGGCGGCGCTGGCCGAAGAGCTGGCCGAGCTGGCCCGGAGCAAAAAGCTCTTCCTCTTCGAGGCGGTCACCACGCAGTATCAGGACAACTACGCCAAGATCCGTGAGGTGCTGCCCAAGGTGGGCGCCGTCACGATGGTGCAGTGTAATTTCAGCCAGTATTCCAGCCGGTATCATGATTTCTGCGCCGGCAAGGTCTGGCCGTCCTTTGACCCGGCCTGCGCCGGCGGCGCGCTGATGGACCTGGGCGTCTACAATGTCAGCTATGTGGTGGGCCTCTTCGGCTCGCCCAACAAGGTCCACTATGCGGCCAACATCACCCGGGGCATCGACACCAGCGGCGTGCTGACGATGGAGTATCGCAGCTTCAAGGCCGTGAGCATCAATGCCAAGGACAGCAGTTCCCCGGCCCGGTACATCATTCAGGGTACCAAGGGGTATCTGCTCCAGAAATCCACCGCCAACTTCTGCGGCGGCGTCACCTTCCACCCCTATAAGGGCAAGGAAGAGCACTTCAACCTCAGCGCAGGCCGTCCCCGGCAGGCGGCGGAATTCCACGCCTTTGCCCGCGCCATCGAGAGCGAGGATATGGAGCTTTGCAGCCGGATGCTGGACACCTCGGTGGCCGTCAGCCGTGTGCTGGAAACGGCCCGCCGCGATGCGGGCATCCGCTTCACGACTGATTTATAATGCTATCCCCGGGAGTTCCCTGACAAAACATCCCGTATATTTCAGACTGTATTCTACAAAAGACCCCGTGTATTTCACGGGCAGGTTTGCGCCGTATCCGACAATTTAGGGCGGAACGGCAGCAAGGAGGAAAACTGAATTATGAAAAAGAATGACATTCGCACCCTCACCCGGCTGGCACTGCTGGTCGCCATTGAGCTGGTCATGAAGGCCGTCGGCCTGGGCAGTGTCCCTGTAGGCCCGCTTTACATGAGCTTTTTGACCCTGCCGATTGCCGTGGGTGCCATTACCATGGGTCCCGCCGCAGGCGCTATCCTCGGCGGCGTGTTCGGTGCCGTGAGCTTCTATGACGCCGTCACCGGCGCTTCCGCCATGACCGGTGCGCTGTTTCAGGTCAGCCCCGTCAACACCTTCATCCTCTGTGTGGGGATGCGTGTGCTGATGGGCCTGTGTACCGGCCTTATCTTCAACGCTGTCAAGAATTTCGATAAGCCCGGCACCTGGAGCTACATCATCAGCGCCATGTGCGCCCCGGCCCTCAACACCCTGTTCTTCATGGGCTACATCGTGCTGGCCTTCTACGGCTGCGATTATGTCCAGAACCTCGTGTCCGTCAAGGGCGCAGCCAACCCCCTGATGTTCGTCGTCCTGCTGGTCGGCGTGCAGGGCGTGGCCGAGTTCCTTGTCTCCGGCATCCTGGGCGGCATCGTCGCCCGCGCTGTCAATAAGTTTTTGAAGTAACAGGCGGTGTCGGTCAGGGACATCCGCTGATAAACCTCTCCGTCACGGCTGACGCCGTGCCACCTCCCCTATCAAGGGGAGGCTGAAAGGAAAGATCATATCATAGGCCCCTCCCCCGGCAAAAATGCTGAGGGAGGGGCTTTTGTGTTGATTTTAGCCTACCGGTGCGGTATACTTATCATACTTTATTCAAAAGAAGGAGGCGGCTGAAAATGCCCATCGGCCCCAGCAGACCCCTGAATTTAGCAAAGCCGGAGTCCATCGACATCCGGCAGGCCGCGCGGTATTTCGGCGCGCGGGGCGAGGCTGACAGCGCTACCCTCACCCTTCTGGAAAAGTGCGCTGCGCCCCTTCTCGCCGCCGCCACGCCCCGGGCCGTCTGGCTCGAGGCCGACGTGGAGAGCCTCACGCAGGCCGGTATTTTGAAGGGGGAGGACATCTTCCGGCATCTGGAAGGGTGCAGCGAGGCCCTGCTTCTGGCCGTGACGGTCGGCCCCGGCGTGGACGGACAGATACGCCGGGCCGGTGTGGGCGACATCGCCGCCGGTGTGGCGTCGGACGCCATCGGCTCTGTGCTGGCCGAACAGGCCGCGGACGCCGCCGAGGCCGAGCTGCGGCAGTGGGCCGCAGAGCAGGACAAGTACCTCACGGGCCGTTTCTCGCCGGGCTACGGCGACTGGCCCATCGGGGTGCAGCCGCTGGTGGCGGCGGCACTGGACACCGCCCGCCGGGCCGGGCTCTGTGTGACCGAAAATGACCTGATGACGCCCCGCAAGAGCGTGACCGCTCTGCTGGGCCTGAGCGACCACCCGGTGAAAGGACGCCTTGCCGGGTGCGGACACTGCGTGCTGAACACGCGGTGCGAATATAGAAAGAGGGGCAAGACCTGTGCAAGCGAATGAACTGTTTACCCAGCCGAATACCATCCTTCTCGACGGCGGCATGGGGACCATGCTGCAGGCGGCGGGCCTGAAGCTGGGCGCACGGCCTGAGGAACTGAACATCACCGACCCGCAGCTCATCGAGAGCATCCACAGCCGGTACGCCGCCGCAGGCAGCCGCATCATCAATGCCAACACCTTCGGCGCGTCGGCCCATAAGCTGGCGGGCAGCGAATACACGCTGGAAGAGATCATTGCGGCGGGCATCGCCAACTGCAAGCGGGCCTGCGCCCCCTATGGCGCACTGGCCGCGCTGGACGTCGGCCCGCTGGGCGAACTGCTGGAGCCCAACGGCACGCTGGCCTTTGAAGACGCCGTGGCCGAGTATGGCCGCATCGTCCGGGCGGGTGCCGCCGCCGGGGCCGATCTCGTCTTCTTTGAGACCTTCACCGACCTGTACGAGCTGAAAGCTGCCCTGCTGGCCGCGAAAGAGAACTGCGGCCTGCCCATCCTCGCCAGCATGAGCTTTGAGGCAGGCGGGGGCACCCTCACCCGCCGGCCCCCCCTGATGAAATC
>OAUA01000190.1_pt1 | contig 33298 bp, 30 predicted proteins | sample 1495081 | NCBI WGS metagenome assembly OAUA01 (sample SAMEA2579993, study PRJEB22360) | human gut metagenome | biome: human gut; feature: human-associated habitat; material: faeces | place: Denmark | collected 2008/2010
TTCTCGGTGACTTCCGGGGGCCATCGCCTCCACATCTGTGTGGAGACCCCCGGCCATCATGAATCCGGCTGCCGCAGCCTGACCCTCAATGGCCAGGCCATGCCGGACAACTACATTCCCGCCTCCGCCCTTCGGGACGAAAACGACATTATCCTCACCATGTGATCCACAAAAAAGACCGCCGGGTGCTGCCTCTGGGGAGAAGGCAGCACCCGGCGGTGCTTTTGTTTCCGGATTATCTAGACAGGCCGACGCCGTTCCCGGCGAGATCCGGGCGGGGAGACTCTGCCCCCCATTCCACCATATAGTAGGTGTCACGGTATTTCTTGGGGGTCATCTCCACCACCTCCCGGAATTGCTGGATAAAATGGCTCTGGGAGGAAAAAGAAAGCCGGTTGGCAATGTCAATCATGGAGTCGTTGCTGAACCGCAGCAGGTTTTTGGCCATATCAATTTTGCGGTTGCGGATGTAGGCGCTGACCGAAACCCCGGTCTCTTTTTTGAACAGCCGGGACAGATAGCTGGAAGACACCCCCAGCGCGTCCGCCAGATCCTCAATGGTGATCCGCTCCTTGATATGGGCGTAGATGTATTCCTTGCAGGCATTGATGTGCTTGGAGTTGGTGTTGCTGTGGTGGTAACGGCGCATCTTCTCGGTGTAGTCCATCACCATCTCGTCGTGCAGGTGCTTGATCTCGTCGGCGGTATGGATATCGTCCAGCTTCTGGATATAAAAATCGCTCAGCCGGAATGCCTGTTCCAGCTCCATGCCGTGCTGGCGGCACATCCGGGTCACCATGGCCGTGGTGACCACGAAATGATATTTCAGGTTGGTGATGGGGTCCCTGGACAAAACGCCAACCCCTTCTGTATCCATAAAACGGCCCTGCTCGCAATTTTTGCGGACAGCATCCACATCGCCGTTGGCCACGGCACGGTAGAACAAAAACTCCTCGCCGGGTTCACGGTGCTCCATCTCATCGATGTCATCGTTGGCCTCGATTACAAGCCATTCATCTTTGTAGCTCATTGCCGCATCTCCTTGAACCGCTTCTTGCTGTTCTGCTTAAAATCCCGCGTTCATGGAATCTTATTATGGTCAAATATACTATAACACAGCAGAGAAAACTTCTCAAGTTCTTAAAGATAGATCTTATCGCCGAATCTTGATTCGGTAAATACCTGAAAGCTGTTATGCGTTCACCAATGGAAGCCCAAAGTTTCTATTCTGTCCAACGGATTAAATCTATTCTTGTAGGATTTTCCAAATCGTTCGACAAATCGTTGACATTTGCGTTTTTCAGTGATACCCTGTTCCACAACAAAGCCGCTTTACTCAATGAAAGCTACTACATAACTTTGTTTGTCCGCTCCGCAGCTTCACCAAACCATTTTGCCGCCATCCACCCACGACAAAATCTTTTGGTGCTGTGGAGCCTTTTTCTTTTCGAGAGACTTGCAGCCGGGTAACCGGTTTGCAATTCTTCATACGCACCTTGACAACCGCATCAGCCGTCCGGACTGGATACAGCGCCATGACTCCGCAGAAATGTGGGTGAGCCTGACAACGCCGCTGCAAAACAGGGGCAGGAACTTGATCCGGGGTGAACGGCGAACAATCACAGACACTTCCGTTCACATTCACACTCCCATGCCCGGTTTTGAAAACCTGTATCCACTTTTGAATCTGAATTTTCAAAACTTACGGAAAAAGCAGAAAGCAAGAACCGTCCCGTGGCCACAAATTTTCAATTCTTGAAAATTTTGTGTTCCACCGGGACTTCACTTTTCAAACTCTTGCAAGTTTTCAAAGTGATCTTGTTGGGGCGTGCCTGCCCCAAACCCTGCTCATAGTTCGCGCCCTGCAGCGCGAACAGCAACGGCGTGTCGTGTTTCCATAACTTCACCGAGGAGTTATCGAACGAACAGGAGGTACAATGCAGAAGAAGAAAAACATCGCATCCCCCAGCACGACCCAGCACCACGACACGCCGAACAACAAAACGCACTTCATCAAGTTTCGAGTAACGGAAATCGAAAAAATGGAACTCGAACATACCGCAAAACTCTTAAATCTCTCCCTCTCCACTCTCATTCGCCGCGCACTTCACAACGTAAAAATTGAGAAAAAGATTATCGTTGCGAACAGCGGAGAAGAAACACTGACCGCTGTTTCCACGTTGCTTGCTCAGTGCAGCAGGGTGGGCGGCAACCTCAACCAACTTGCAAAGCACTTCAATTCTGGCGGTGCGGACACCGAGCAGATACGAGCCAAAATTCTTGACGAACTTGCAGACCTGACTGCATTTCGGCTGCACGCCGAGAAAGTTCTGGGTGAACTGTATGGCAACGCTCAAGCATATAAGCTCTAAAAGCTCGGACTACACCGCCATCGAAGCGTACCTCGTTTACCAGCATGATGCGTTCACCGGAAAGCAACTTCTGGATGAGCACGGCAAGCCGAAGCTGCGAGAATCGTACATCCTCGACACCCTTGAATGTGGCGATTTCTCGTTTGCAACGGCCTGTCTGCTGGCAAATCGCAAGTATGGCAAGAACACCCAGCATGGTGATATCAAAAGTCACCAGTATATCATCAGCTTCGACCCAAGAGACGCAGCCGACAACGGCTTGACCATGGAAAAGGCACAGGCACTTGGCCTGAAGTTCTGTTCTGAAAATTTTCCCGGTCATCCTGCCATCGTCTGCACCCACCCGGATGGACACAACCACTCGGGAAACATCCATGTCCACATCGTGATCGGCAGCGTCCGAACACGAGAAGTGGAGCGCAAGCCCTATATGCAGAAGCCCCGCGACTGGCTAGAGGGCATGAAGCACTCCAGCACCGCCCAGACCATGCGGCACCTCCGTGTCGAGGTCATGGAACTGTGCGAGGGTGCTGGACTGTACCAGATCGACCTACTCAACGGCTCGAAAGAGCGCGTGAGCGAGGCCGAGTATTGGACAAGGCGACGCGGACAAATGATACTTGACCGTGCGAACGCAGCTCTTACCGCAGCTGGACAGAAGCCCAAGCAGAAGAAGTTTGAAACCGTGAAAGATATTTTGCGGAAACAAATCTCGTCTGTGCTGTACCATTCCACGAATTTTGAAGATTTTTCTGACAAGCTCATGCGGCAGTACGGCATCACCGTCAAGGAAAGTCGTGGACAATTTAGTTATCTACCTTCCGGCAGAACGAAGTTCATCCGAGCGAAACATCTCGGTGACAAGTTCGACAAGGAAGCAGTGCTTACCGCATTGCAGGCAAACGCCGAGCGCAAGCGCACGGTTACACTGAAACCCGACAAGATTGGAAAGCTGATCGACATTCAGGCAAAGCTGGCCGAGGGTAAGGGCGCAGGCTATGAGCGTTGGGCGAAAAAGTTCAATCTCAAAGCCATGGCGCAGACCCTGCTGCTTCTGCAAGAAAAGGGCTTGACCGATGAGGACGCGCTCAACCAGCGAATCGAGGAACTTAGCAATAAGTTCCATGAATCGTCGGATGTGGCGAAAGACATCGAAGATCGGATGAAAGCGAATAAAGAACTGCGCTACAATGTCGCAGCCTATACCAGCACCAAGAGCGTCGCACAGCAGTTAAAGACCGCCAAGCGACCCGCAGCCTTTGAGGAGCAGCACCGTGCAGAGCTGACAGCCCACCGGGCGGCAGCAGCCTATTTCAAGGCAAATGACCTCACCAAGCTGCCCAGCCCGAAAAAGCTGGAAGCCGAGTATGCGCAGCTGGCATCCGAAAAGGCAAAGTTCTACGAGCAGTACAAGGAAGCTAAAGAGGAACTGCTCAAACTGAAAACCGCAAAGCAGAATGTTGCGTCCTTTTTCCGGGAGGAAGAACCGGCGCAGCAGGAGAGATAAAGGAGTGTGCGTATGATCAATCTGAAAATCGACCCGGAGTTCCAGTCTCAGATTCCTCCTCTGACCGATGATGAATTTAAGCAGCTTGAAGAAAATATCCTGAAAGAGGGCAAGCTGCTCTCTCCTTTGATCGTTTGGAATAACACCCTTGTTGATGGTCACAACCGTTATACAATTCTTCAGAAACATCCCGAAATCTGCTTTTCTACCATGCCGCTTCCCTTTGAAAGCAGAGAAGAAGTCCTCGCATGGATCTGCAAGAATCAGCTGGGGCGGCGCAATTTAACCCCGGAGCAGAAGAAGTTCCTCATTGGAAAGCAGTACAGTGTGGAACATCGAAAGCCCGGTGGAAATGGCAATAACCAGTATACGGCTGCTGCCAAAGAACCTGTTCAGGAGGAATTGTGTCAAATTGACACAATTCCTCCCACCTCTGCGGAAGCGAGCATCCGCAAGCAGATTGCGGAGCGGAACAATGTCAGCGAATCCTACGTTGCCCGGTCTGAAAAGTTCATGCGTGGCGTGGAGATTATGGAACAGATGGTGCCCGGTATGCAGGAGAAAATTCTGTCTGGGCAATTCAAAGTCCGTGATGCTGATATGCACCGCCTCGCCAGAGCTGATTTTCCGAACCGCAAGCAAATCGTGCACGAGATTCTGCACCCAGAAGACCGTTCGGCTCCGCAGTCGAGCTACTCACACTACTCTGGAATCAACTACTCAGCGCTGGAAGTCGCTGTCCGGCGGATTCAGCAGGACTTTGATTTTTTGATGAGATACTTGCCTAAGCTACCGGACGATTCCTACGCCAAAACTGAAACGCTAAAAATCCTCAAGCAGCACAAAGCGTATATGGCACAGTTTGAAGAAATGCTGAACGATAAAGAAATCGCATAACGACAGGCACTTGTAAGCCATCAATGAGCCACCAGCCGCAAGTGCAGGGTGGAAAACTTCCGCGCCCTTGCGCCTGATAAAAATTGGAACTTTGATTTTCTCGCCCGACTTTGCCACGGTAGGACGATCAAAGGAGCGTGCGTTTGAACAAAAAGAAAAAGTCCACAAATACTTCCCCTTATCCCGATGAAGTCATTGACCGTCTGGCGCGGGCATTCTACCCGGCCATCCTTGCCTGCTGGAACAGCGAGGAAGGCCAGATGGAGTTTGCCGCGTGGCAGGCGGAACAAGCTCATCACACCACCAGCAAAGAAAAACAGAGCGTTCCCGACGGGGAACGCCCTGCTGTACATATCGCTGTTGTCTGTGGCTTTTGGCAGGGTGCGTCCTATTCAGGGGCGCACCCTGTTTTTTGTTTTGCCCTTAATCTTCTAGCCCATGGCTTCCAGCCACATTCTTCAAATATTCCTTCGGGTCGCCGTTCAGAATCAAATCCGCATAGCCCAGTGGGTCATTGTAGATAAGGTAGTCCAGTTCCGTCTGCTGCGCCATGGTCACATCCAGTGCATCCTCAACCCCGGTACAGTCAATGGAAATTTTTCTCCCATCCCGGAGCAGCAGTTTCACGCATCCGGTGCCCATGTTGAATTTGCAGGTTCTTTCATCGTACTTCATATTCGTGTCCTTTCTGCCTTACGGCACTCTTACCGTGGTCTGTCGTGCTTTTTTGTGATAAGGTCTAGGACGTTTTTCGATGGAAGCAAGGGATTCATTTTGTTTTCCAAAGAAAACAAAAAATCCGAACCCTTCTCCTATTGGAAAAAAGTTCGGATTTTGTTGTTGTGGTGCACCTCCAGGGACTCGAACCCTGGGCCCACTGATCAAGAGAGCACGCCGGGCGATTCCCTCAATTTTTGGAAATTACGTTTTACCGTTATTTCTCGGTGATACATCGCAAGTTTTCGGCTTGGAGTTTCTGCACCCTTTGTCGGATTTTGCAGCGAAAAGCACCCTTTGCACGTTTTGAAACCGTGCAGAAACCGTGCACTTACTCTCCGACAAATTAAAATTGCTCTATTCCCCACCGGCTTGACGGCATTGGTTCGAGCGACCGCACACCAAAAATCAAGTCTTGGAGGATACTATTATGACGAAACTGCTTTCCTGCCGCTACAACATGAATACCAACCGGGTGGAAGTCCGGTCGCAGATAGCTCTGCTGTTGCCATCGACTGCGCCGCTGTGGAGGACGAGTACGGCAGCACCCCGGCACAGCGGGCAGAACTGGATTGGCTGCTCTACAACAAGCCCTTGGAGTACGCACAGCTTGTACTGGGTGGAGGGATGGAGCATTATCTTTCCCTCGGCTGTGACCACGGCAGATTAGAGGACTGCTGTATAAATCATCATGATTCTAAACATAAAACGAAGCCGCCCCAAATCAGTTCCGCGAAAAACAGTCTGATTCGGGGCGGCTTTATTTTATGGAATCTTTACAGAAGGCTCAGTGCCTCTTCGTCGGCCACCAAAATGCAATCGGGGTGCATCTGGAGGATGGAGCCCGGACACTCCGGGGTGACGGGGCCGGACACAACGGCCTTGACGGCTTTGGCCTTCGCCAGACCGTTGGCCACCACCAGCACCTTGCGGGCCTGCATGATGGTCTTGATGCCCATGGTGTAGGCCTGCTTGGGCACAAGGTCCTCGTTGCCGTCGAAGAAGCGCTTGTTGGCCTCGATGGTGGCGGGGGTCAGGTCCACACAGTGGGTCTCCAGCTCAAAGGCCTCACCCGGCTCGTTGAAGCCGATGTGGCCGTTGGGGCCAAGGCCCAGCAGCTGCAGGTCGATGCCGCCCACGCTGTGGATGATGTCGTTGTACTTGGCGCAGGCGTCGGCCGCGTCGGGGTTGGTGCCGTCGGGCAGATGGATGGCCTCGGGGCGGATGTTCACATGGTCGAACAGGTTCTTGTGCATGAAGCTCCAATAGCTTTCGGGGTGCTCTTTGGGCAGGCCGCGGTACTCGTCGAGGTTGACGGTGGTCACTTCGGAGAAGTCGAGGTCGCCCTTGTTATACCACTCCACCAGCTGTGCGTAAGCGCCCACCGGGGTGCCGCCGGTCGCCAGACCCAGCACACAGTTCGGTTTCATGATGACCTGCGCGGAGATGATGTTTGCCGCCTTGCGGGACATATCCTTGTAGTCTTTTGCACGAATGATCTTCATGGAAAAACGCTCCTTCTGCTCACTTTAGCAGCAGCGGCAGAAAGCTTGTGCCATTCTGCGGTGCTTTGCTGTGGAAATACTCGGCTGCAGTTGCACCCACATCGCTGAGGGTCTTACGGATGCCGATATCCTTAGGCGTAGAATGCTTGCTGTAGATCATCAGCGGCACCATCTCGCGGGTATGGTGCGGATGGCCGATGGTCGGGTCATTGCCGTGGTCGGCCTGAACGATGAGGATATCATCCTCACCGAGGGCTTCCCGGATCTTGCCGATCCACTCGTCCGCTACGCGCAGACGGTCGGCATAGGCCGCGACATTCTCACGATGGCCGCAAAGGTCGGTCTCCTGTACATTGGTGCAGATGAAGGCGGTCTCCTGCTCCTGCACGATCTCCAGAGTACGTTTCAGCACACTGGCGGTATCCACCATCGGGATGCTGGTTCCGTAGTTGTTGGTAACAACATCCGCCACCTTTCCCAGCAGGAACACCGGCAGGCCGCTCTTGCCCAGAATGGTTGGCATCTGCACCTCCGGGTCAACGCCGTAGCCCATGTGGATGCAATGATAATCGTTGTTGTAAACGCCGCTGGCCGGGGCATTGACGCCGATGTAGTCGCCGTGCTCTTCGATGGCGTCCAGCAGGTTCTGCAGATGCACGCCCCGTCCGCCAAAGGTGATGACGCGCGGCACGACCGACACGCTGCGCACCAGATGGCCAATCTTGAGTTCTTCCTCAAAATCCAGATTATCAATGGCAGCGGTCACATTGAACGCCTGCCCCGGGTCACACTCCACATTGTCCGCCACGGTGCACGCCTCGTTGACGATAAGCAGGCGCTTGCCGGAGGTTCCGGTGTAGTAGCGGACATGATAGCCTGCCTCTTCCAGCGTCTGCTTAATCTTCTCGATCTTGTTGCAGATCGGCTCGCCAAAGGGCTTAGCGGGATGCGTACCCATGATCTCCTGATGGCCAAAGAAGGTGTCGGCACCATCGTGCATCAGCATTGCGCGGCCAAAGGTGGCGTTGGGTGCAAACGGCAGGCCGGGGAACTCCCGCCCCACGATGTTTGCCAGACCCAGGCTTGCCAGATTCGGCAGTTTCAGATCCGGTGTGCGCTCAAAGATATGGATGCAGGTATTTGCACCACAGTCCGCCGGGCGTACCTGAGGCACATCAGGCATTGCGCCCACACCAAAGCCATCCAGCACGATCACAACAAACTTTCCCATATGAAGAAAACATCCTTTCCCATTATTCCCGAGCCGGGTCTCCCAGTGCGGAGTAAAGCCCTGCCAGCTCGGGTTTTCCCTCGGACAGTCCCTTTACCACCGCCACCCGGCTGCGGGTCACAAAAAACTGTGTCCGGAACGCCATGACCGCCGCAGCCGACACCGGACAGTTCTGCTGCAGTTCAAAATGGTAGTCGATACTGGAATCGTCCGGCGGAAGCACCGGGACGATCTTTGCATCTTCCAGCGTTGTGCCAACCAGCGCATTCTTCATGTGTCCACGCCGATAGTGGCCGCCGCCGTAGCAATACGATTTTGTTCCCAGATCATGACTGACCTCGGAAACATACAGGTAGCCCGGCCGCTCCTCGGCATCCGGGTGGGCGGCATGGTAGGGGGTCGTGCCCGTCAAGCCGTGCCCCGGCTCACCGTGCGTACCGCCTGCCGCTGCAATTTTGGGGATGCTGTGGACGCAGGTCGCGCTCGGAGTATTGCGCATCAGATCTTTGTATCCCCATGCGGTCAGCATCCGGGCAGCGGTCTGCACCGTACTGAGGTTGGGCGTAGGCAGGATATCCCCCGCCGCTTCGTCGTACAAAAAGCAGGGGAAGCTGCACACGCCGCCTACTTCAACGCCGGGCATATTCTCAATGGCGTGAACAGTCTGTTCCAGCTCTGCCAGCGTAAATCCGCCGTACTGGCCGGAATACAGCATATCGTTTTCTCCCAAGACCCGGAGCATCAACTTCTGATGCAGGCCCAGTTCTGTGCAGACCCTGCTGATCTCCCGCGCTTTTTCCAGCGAGTAGACGGTGACGATCTTTGGTTTTGCCGACAGGATCTTTTTCAGGGCTGCACGAGGGATCTGCACCAGATGGCCCACATTTCCGATGGGGACATTGTTTTCTACCATCGTCAGTGCCTCGCGGAAATCCACACACACTGCGCCGACATATCCCATCTCTGCCAGTGCTTGGGCGATCATCGGGTTGCGGCCGATCTGCTTGAGCATAAAAAAGTTCTGTACGCCGCTTGCATCGCCCGCCTGCTTGATCCTGCGTGCGTTTTCCACAATCGTGTCATAATCCAGCAGATAAGTGTCCGGCAGAATCACACCTGCCTGCTGCCATTCAATGCCCAGACGCACCAAAGGCTGGTTGCGCTCCATGACGGACTTTAAAAACACAGGGCATCTCTCCTTTTCTTCTAGTTTCTATAAAAAGGACTCAGTCGTTCTGTACCTGTTCCATACACTGACGCAGAATGCAGATGATGGTATCCGGGCCGCTGCGCATGGGATTGATGCGGATCATTCGGTGTTCGATGGTGGGATCCTGTGCGCGGAAGGTTCCGCTGACACGATAGATCATGGGGGCAAATTCATACTTGCTCTCACTGCCCACCGGGTGGGGTGCCGCACCAAACTGCGGAGCTGCCGCCAAGACCTTTTCGGCGATGTCCTTTTCAAACTCCACCAACAGCACCTTGCTCTGTGCGTTTGCCAGAAACGCTTCCTTGACGCCCGGGATCTCGCCCGCGTTCAGGCGGCGCACCAGCTCTTCGTTGACCTCGCTCTGGATCGCCAGCGACACCGGCGCATAGATAAGGCCACGCAGTGCATCCATGGCTTCATGGCCCTGCACCTGGCTGCCGCCGGAATACTGCATCTTATAAATGCGTTCAACCAGTTCCTTTTTGCCGACCACAACACCAACGCCCTCCGGGCCAAGAATCTTGAAGCAGGAGAAGGTCGAAAGGTCTGCGCCTGCCTGGCAGCCGACGGCATCCACCTTGAGAGCGGCATAGTTGTCATCGGTCACGACCGGAACCTCCGGCAGCGCTTGCTTGATGGTGGCAATAACAGCCTTGTAATCATAGCTGTCATCCGGCTTCTGGCGGGTCAGCTGCACTAGTGCGCCCCGGAGCTCATCCTTATGGGCGGCACAAACTGCTTTGAGCTGTTCCAGATCGTTGAAATCTGCCCGGATGGGCTTGAGGCCCATTGAATCGATCGTGACCTGCGTAGTCGGATAGATGGGCGAGGTGTGTACCAGAATGCTCTCGCCTGCCTTCATGCAGGCTGTCAGTGCCCAGCGGATCGCACCCGTGCCCGCACCGCGCACGAACAGCGCAGCTTCGGCATCAAAAGTATCTGCAAAAACATGTTCTGCCCGCAGTGTGCAGCGCGGCTTGTTCAACCCCTTGACAACGCCGAGATCGCCCAGTGAAAGAACTTCTTCCCCGCTGAAATTACGGGTCACTGCATCAATGGCCTTGAATTGGAGTTTTTTTGCCTGTTCCAATGAGATGGAATGCAAGGGATAGGTTTTCATAGTTGCTCTCCTTAGACAGATGCTTCGCTCTGCCCTTTGTAAATACGCAGTGCGTTGCGGTACAGCAGCTTTTCAAAGGTCTGCTCCGGTACACCGGCTTCGCAGGCCATCGGTGCAAAGGTGTCCAGCAGATAGCTGTAACCCACACCGCCACGGTCTGCAAAGTTGCTGCGGCGGGTGATGTCCATGCTCATCACGATCTGGTTTTCATAACCTTCACGGCAGAGCTGGCTGAGCCACATTGCACGGGATCCATCCGGCTGATAATTGCACTTACCGATGGTATCAAAGGCGATATTCACTCCCTGATCCAGCAGACGCTTCATGTAATCCAGATCGGCTGACAGGTCGATATGACTCAGCACCACACGGCTCAGGTCAACGCCGAAGCTCTTGAAAATTTCCAGTTGCTCCATGCCGCGCGTTCCCAGCGTGGTATGGGTGCAGATAGGCGCACCCGTTTCTGCATGAGCACGGGATGCCGCACGGAAGATCTTTGCTTCCGGCTCGGTGATCTCCTTGGATGTTCCGATCTCACCGATCAGTTCTGCACGGATGCCCGTATCCTCGATACCGACGGTCAGTTCCCGGACCATGATATCGCTCAGCTGCTGCTCCGTCAGGGCGTAGCATTCCGGAGGGAGAAACGGCTCTTTGTAGTAGCCTGTAGCATGGGTGATCTTCACGCCTGCCGCCGCCGCGACCTTCTCGGTATACGCCACATTGCGCCCCATGCCTCGGTTGGTCTGGTCAATAATGCTGACCACACCACGCTCCACAAGATGACGGTATTCCGCCACCGTTGCGTCAAAATCATCCAAGCGGCAGTCGATATTGTTCTTCGGGCCGGAAAGGTCGATGGTGGTATGTTCATGTGCGTATAAAATCTTTTCAGGGATTTTCAAAAAGACTCGCCTCCTATTGCGGTTTCACAAAAGTTATCTTCCGACACCCGTCGGAAGATACTCTTCTGTTTTCACGGTTTCATCAGGCGGCCGGAGTATACAGAGACAGCAGGAACAGGACGTTTGCAATCAGGCCGACCAGAATTGCACCCAGCGGGCCGACAGCCATGGAGACCAGAGGCTTCTTGCTGCACTTATTGATGCACCAGAATGCCACGATGATGAACAGACCTGTGGTCGGCATGATGGCCTGTGCAGCCAGAACGCCGCCGATCAGCAGAGCGATATCGATGACATAGCTCATAGCGGTACGGATGTTGTCGCCGCAGCGCTTGATGCCGGGGAACTTATCCAGACCCTTTGCAATCACGTTGAGCAGCAGGATCTCAACACAGATGCAGGCTGCGCCAGCAATCAGCGCAATGATGGGGTTGGGGATGAGCAAACCAATAACAAAGACGAAGGTCATACCAGCCGGGGCATAAACGCCGGTGGTGATGGCGGTGGTAGCAACCAGAGGGATAAAGCCAATGGCACGAGCCAGAGCGGTCACGCCAGCGTTCACACGGTCGCCCTCGGCCAGCAGGCCCAGGCTGATGGGGTCGCCTGCGATGATACTCATACTGGTGCCGGCAGCGATCAGGCCGCCCATGATGGCGAGGTACGGCATATACTTGCGGATGCGGGCAACCTTGTCCGCAAAGATCTGGGTCAGCATCTCGTTGGAATTCTGATTGTTGCCCTCTTTATCCATTGCGGCGAACACCAGCATGATGATCATGCCGGCCAGAAGTGCCATACCGTCCTTGTTCAGAGCGATGGTGTGCTCTGCATCCAGAGCGATCTTGCCGTAGGTCTCAACGATCTGACGAACCAGCAGTGTGATGACAGCGGTGATGCCACCCTTGACCGCACCGAACTGCAATGCAACTGTGACCGCCGGGAAGATAGCAAAGGCCAGCGTGATGCCTGCGGAGACCTGACCCAGACTGCCGAGGAAGTTGACCGGGAGCATATTGAACAGATCAATGATGACCTGCAGGCCAAACAGCAGTGCCACACCGTATACTGCACCGATCACACCGGAAAGGATCAAGCCCTTCTTGGTATCCGGGCACCAGGTACCGATGATATCGGTGGTCAGCAGGATGCAGTGGATCAGAATAATGCTTGCCGCGATGGAAGTCGGCAGGCCGTAGCCGATGCCCAGACCAAAACCGATGGCGAAGCTGGTCGCAGCCAGTGCTTTACGGTCCATGCGCTTTTCCAGATACTCAGGAATGACCGGACGCAGACCATCGTTGAAAACAGCAATGCTCTGGTTTGCCAAGATCGACGCCACCGCGCCAATTGCCGCGATGATGATGTATCGTAAAATGTTTTCCATGTGTAATCCTCCTTATATTTCAGAGCAGGTTCAGAAGCCCAGACCCTTCAGAATGATCGGAACGACCTTTTCGATGTGCTGATCCGTAAAGCCGAAGGCTTTCTTGCCCGCCTTGACCTGAGCCAGGATCTCCTCCTCGCTCAGCATCTTACCCGGCATCGATACGGTGGCACACTGATTCATTCCAAGCAGTGCGATCGCCATTGCCAGCGCACCGCCGCCGCCCGTCTTGCACGCGCCAAAGTAATATTCAGCCTGCCCGGTCTTGACTGCCATTGCCGCCGCAATGTCATCTTTGATCTCAACCGTGGCACGATCGCCCACAACACCTTTGACAGCATCATAGACTTTCTGCTTGTCGATCTGACCGCCAACTACGATTTTCATACAAACTCTCCTTTCTACTGCGGGTCATATTTCAAATGCTGTCACACCTGTGCCAGCAGAACCCCAATGTGCATCGTAAGGAACTTCTGCTCGTTCTCCGGCAGACCGGGCAGGGTGTCCCGGACAATTTCCTGCGTTGCTTCCAGAGCCTTGGGGAAAGTAGGCTCTCCTTTTGTCTCCTCATAGACCTCCTCGTCCAGAGGTTCTACCGGCTCGCCACGCTGGATGCGGCCAAGAGCGGCACACAGATGCGTGATCATAGATGAAGCATTCTCTTCGGTCAATGTCAGATCGTATTTTTCCTGAAAATACCGGATCACATCCTGCACCTTCTGGTAATCTTCATCTGACAGCATTCCCGCCTGACGCAGGATCGATAATCTCGGTTCAAAATCCATTTCTGACATCTCCTAGCTTTTTATTCCAGTGCTTACAGCCACGCGCTGATCTTATCTGCCAGCGTCTCGGCCGGAGCTTCTGCGCCAAAGGTGTTCCACACCAGCTCGCAGATCTCGCCGCAGCAGTTATAGGGGCTGTAATACGAGGTAGAGTTGGGCTTAAACCCGACATTCTGCTTGTTCGTGAGGAAAACGACCGCCGTTTTGTTGGTCTTGTTCATCACGACATGCGTACCCGTGAAGCCCGCGTGGCCGAATGCGTCATAGTGACGGTCGCCGCGTCCCATAAAGGACGAGCCGCGCTCAAAGCCCAGACCACGGGAAGGCTTGCCGTTCTGCTCGCTGGTGAACAGATCAATGACATCCTGACGATACAGGCGGACGCCCTTGTAAATGCCGCCGTTCAGCATTGCCTGACAGAGCACCGCGAGATCCTCTGCGTCAGAATACAGACCCGCATGACCTGCAACACCGCCGTTTGCCATCCATGCGTTGCCATCGTTGCACTCGCCGACCAGCGTGTAATTGCGCCAGCCATCGAATTTGCTGAAGGCATCCAGATCGGCGGTGCAATCGTAGCCGAAGCCCGGATGACCGATCTCATCGACCATAGCATACTCATACGGGTTGCCGAAAGAAGTTGCTGCAAGATCATCGGTGGTAAAGCCGTTTTTCAGCGGCAGATAGGTCGTACGCTTGAGGTTCAGCGGCTTGTAGATTTCGTTCTGAACGTACTCGTCCATATCGCGGCCCGTGATACGCTCCACGAGGAAGCCCAGCATCTGGAAACCGAGGTCGCTGTACTTTTCCTCACCGGGTGCGAACATCAATTCACAGTTGCAGATATAATCCAGCACCTTGGATTTGTCCTTATCAATGTACAGGAACATAGCTTTCCACTGCGGAAGACCCGAAGTATGGGTCAGAAGCTGATGAACGGTGACATTCTCTTTGCCATTCTTCGCAAATTCAGGGATGTAGCTTGCTACGGTCGCATCGAGGTCGATCTTTCCTTCGCTGTACAGCTTCATGATGGACTGGGTCGTGGCCATGATCTTCGTGCAGGATGCCATATCGAACATGGTGTTCATCTCCATGGGACGGGGATCATCCAGACGAACGCCCATGTCATTCAGCATTGCATATCCATAGGATTTTTCATAGACGATCTTGCCACCGCGCGCCACAACGATGGTCGCACCAGGGAAGTAGCCCTGCCCCATGTAGTTTTCCACAATGGCATCGATGGCGGTCAGTCGCGCATCCTCCTTGACGGGCATTCCAGAGGGCTTGAAGCAGTTTTCGGCCTGTTCAGGGCTTGCGCAGCCTGCAAATGCAGCGGCGACAGTCATGGCCCCCATGGCCTTTCCGGATGCGATCATAAAGCTGCGGCGCGAGATCTTTTTCATGGGAAACTCTCCTTTTCGTCCAAAAAATTAAAACGGCTTTATCATTTCCGGAAACAAAAATATTTTATACAATATTTTGTATTTTTGTTCCAGAAGAAACATCTGCACATACTCATGCAGATGCTCTTTTCTTTTTCGCACTCCACTTAATAACGCGGAATGATTTCTCTGTTCATAACCCGTCTCTGAATGTCCGTAACATTCTGCACAGACAAGACCTTGCGTACCAACTGTGCCGTCACATTGTCGCTCTTCCGGCAGACCAGCACCGCAACCGTATCTTTTTCCTGCTCATCTAAGCAGGGCATCGGATAGTAACTCAAGCCCTCCGGCAGCATATCCGCGCTCCATACACCTGCATCAATCATACCGTTGTGCAAAAACGGTACGAGCTGACTGTAAATAATGGGAACATATTGTACAGGTTTATCAGCGAAGCAGAACCGGGTCAGCCGCTCCTGGTCTACCGAAGAGGTATCCAAACCAACTTTACATCCCTGCCAGTTCCCATCAAAATCCGGACGCACAAAGATTCGGTGCTGTTCAACATAACTACGTGATCCAAACGTCGCCACCATCTGAATGTCTTTGCCCTGTTGTTCATAATATTCAAACGCCAGATGGCTCATCACGCAGAGGTGAAAGCGACCCTCTTCTACACAAGCCAAACGGTATCCTGAACCGCGCATAAATGCGATCGCTCCGGTAACGCTTTTCTGGTTCAACTCTTCATACAAGCCGCTTGCCAGACCTTCATAACGCAGACCATACGGCATCGGCATCACGCAGGTCAGATTTGTGTTACTGCAATACTGCGCCATCGCCAGATAATCAATGTCGGTAGCGATCGTTCCGTTCTGCCCGTGAGACTCCAACTGGATAATTCCATTCTGTTTCAGATTGTTCAGCGCGATCTGAATGTTCCCGCGTGCCATATCACATTGCTCACTCAGCTCTGTAACCGTAGGTATGCGTTCTCCCGGCTCCAAGCCTGCGAGGATCTGCGCAACCTGCAAGGTCGCAAGCCCCGATTTTTGCAGCAGACTTTTGTTCAGCATAACTTTCTTTCCTTTTTAACGCTATTTTTTCCTCATCTCATCTGCTCTAGGAAAGAATCTCCTCTTTCAAGTTTATCTCTCCACGATTCCTCTCATTCATCTGCTCTTATGATAATACAAAATTTAGTATATTTCAATATGTACTTTTTGCCAATCATCTTCTTGCAAATTCGTTCATTCTGCCCAAAAGACAGTTTCATTTTATCTAAACCATCCCGGCATCTCCAGTCACAGGTTGGTCATAGCGGTACAAAAGGCATATCCGCTCTCGCCGAGTCGATCGTTTCAGGTCATCATATAAGAGTCGTCTTTTCTATTATGATTTGCAAAATGTACACTGGCATCAAATTATGATCGCACTTCTAATGATTTTATTTTCTGAACAGAAACCGTAATTTTCAGCAATGCAATTACGCAGCCTGCACCGAAACGGTGCAGATCAAAAAGGGTTTGGGATTTCCCAACAAGTATTTTGCTGCGCAAAATAAGCAGATGTATATACGTATGCATTGCTTGCGGGTGCTATGAAGCCTCTCAAGGTGCTTTCCAAATTTGAAAATTATTTTGCGATCAAGACCGTCCATTTTCAAGTTTCACTTGATGCGGGCGGTTATTTTTTTGCTCAGGAAGTTTTCGAGTTTGCAATCGCAACGCTTTATTGCGCGAAAGTGACTGCTACCATTTTGGTAACCACCACACACCCATAACAGCTAAAGGAGGACGCCTATATCGAAGCGCGGAAACTCTTACAGCGTCCGCTACACCTACGAAGATGAGCACGGCAAGAGCTGCGACAAATGGGAGAGCTTTCCCACCAAAGAGGAGGCAACGAACCGAAAGAAGCAAATCGAACATGAACTGGCGGCTGGCACTTTCCTGATTCTGTCCTCGGTGACGGCGGCAGAGTTCCTCATGGATTGGGTGCCCAAGCAGTGCAGCAAGCACAAATAGGCACCCAAAACCTACGAATCCAACCCCTCCACCATCCAGAACCTTATCATTCCCTATATCGGCAGCATGGAGATGCAGAAGCTCAAGCCCTACCACATGGAAAACCTCTACACGACCCTGAGCAAGACACCCTGCGGTTCGTATATTGAGGGCAAGAAGCAGGAACTGCCTGAAAAACAGAAGCAGCGGTTCCTTTCCGGCACGACTATCCACGAGGTTCATCGGCTGCTGGGTACAGCCTTCCAGTATGCCGTAGAGTGGGGCATCCTTGTAAGCCATCAACGAATCCACGAAAAGCGAGTGCAGGGCAGAAAACTTCCGCGCCCTTGCGCCTGATAAAAATTGGAACTTTGATTTTCTCGCCCGGCTTTGCCACGGTGGGACAGTCAAAGGAGCGTGCGTTTGAACAAAAAGAAAAAGTCCACAAACACTTCCCCCTATCCCGATGAAGTCATTGACCGTCTGGCACGGGCATTCTACCCAGCCATCCTTGCCTGCTGGAACAGCGAGGAAGGCCAGCGGGAGTTTGCCGTGTGGCAGGCGGAACAGGCCCATCACGCCGCCAGCAAAGAGAAACAGAGCGTTCCCGACGGGGAACTCCCTGTTGTACCTATCGTTATCGTACGTGGATTTTTCAGGGTGCGTCCGGGTGGGCGCACCCTGTTTTTGTTTTGCCTTTAATTTTCTAACCCATGGTTTCCGGCCACCGGCCTGTATGATTTGCTACAGGTCGTTGGCCGGTTCTGTTATTTTTCGATTTCTTCCAATGTAGGCATCGCCGGAATTGCACCGTGGCAGCTGGTGGTAATGCTGGCCGCTTTGTTGGCAAAAGCCAGAATGCCTTCCAGTTTGTCCACAGTCAGGGTGTCCAGCTCCTCCTTGCAGAGCTTAGACAGGGCAGCCCCAAAGAAGGTATCCCCTGCGCCGTTGGTGTCGCCCACCTTGCAGGGAACGCCAGCAACATGACCAGTCTTGTCCCCAAAGCGGTAGAATACGCCGTTTGCACCCAAGGTGACAAAAATCAGCCGGATGCCGTTCTGTGCCAGCTGGGCCGTGCCCTCGGCACAGTCGGTGGTGCCGGTGAGCAGAGGCAGTTCTTCATCGGATACTTTCAGAATATCCACCAGCGGCAGGGGAGCTTTCATCTGGGCAATGGCGTCCTCTTTGCGCTTCCAGAGGTTGGCACGGTAATTGGGGTCATAAGTAATGACAGCACCCAGCTTTTTGGCACGGGCGGCGGCGTCCAGCGTGGCAGTGCGGGAGGGGTCAGCGGTCAGGCTGACAGAGCCGAAGTGGACGATTTTGGCAGCCTTCAGAGCCTCGTCCGAAATATCCTCTTTGCACAGCATCACGTCAGCGTTGGCACTGCGGTAGAAGCTGAAATCCCGCTCACCGGCGACATCCACCGAGACCACCGCCATGGTGGTGGAGTGGTCTGCGTCCACAGCCACGCCGGAAACATCCACCTTGTTTTCTGCCAGAACCTCTTTCAGGTAGCGGCCAAAGGCATCTGCACCCACCTTGCCGATAAAGGCGGTCTGTGCGCCCAGTTTGGCGGCTGCCACCGCCAGATTAGCCGGGGCACCGCCGGGGTTTGCGGCAAACTGCGGAATGCCCTTTTCATCCTTGCCGGTCTGGGTCAGGTCGATCAAAACTTCACCAATCGTTACAATATCCATGGCAGCTCCTTTCAGCGGCGCACCAGCAGCGCCTGATACGGCTCCAGCTCCACATCCGCCAGCCAGACGGAAGTGCCCTCCGGGGTGTGATACTCGCCGCCCAGAGCGTCCAAATTGGTCCCTGCCGGGTACTCGGTAAAGTTGAACAGTCCCACCAGCGTTTCCTCGCCGCGCTTGCGCACCAGTGCCAGCACACCGGGGTTGTGGCTGTCCCATGTGGTCACCCACGCATCCGGGGCAAAGCAGGGGTCTGCCCGCATTTGGCGCAGCTGCTCCATGCCCTGCCACAAGGCGTTTTGCAGCGTGCCCTTCCGGGTGCGCTGCTTTGCGTCCTCCCAGTTGAATTTGCTGCGATGCAGATTGCGGCTGTCCTCCACACGGTCGGGGTCGTTTTTGTAGTCCCAGCCGTTGCGCTGGGCGATCTCGTCCCCGCAGTTCAGCATGGGGAAGCCCTGCAAAAATGCCATGGCAGTATGCAGCAGAAGATCACGCTTCACCGCGTAGTCCAGTGCGGCCTTATCGTCCTTTTCCAGTGCCTGTTCGATACCGCACAGGCTGGCGGTGGTGCCGCAGCTCCGGGCATCGCCGGTGGCAGGGTCGTAATTGTACAGCTCGCCCTTTGCCCAGCTGCCGGGGAAATTGCCCTCGTAGAAGTGGTAGAGATATTCCTTGTGCTTCTGCGGGTCGATGCCCAGCCGGTTTTCCACCGCCTCGTCCAGACCCCAGCCAATATCATCGTGGCAGCGCAGATAGTTCACGAACCAGCAGTTGTCCGACAGGGCGTGCAGGGCATCCAGTTGCGCCTTCAGCAGCCGGGTGTCCCGGCTGGCAAGGGCACCCCACAGGTTGACCATGGTGGACACGTTGTAGAGCATGTGGCATTCCGGCTTTTCCGGGGTGCCGAAGTAGGCGGCAAGCTCCTTGGGAGCCATGACCACCTCGCCCTTGAGGATGACCGCCGGGCAGACGCATTCCAGCACCATGCGGAGCATCCGCACGATGGTGTGCACCTGCGGCAGATTGCGGCAGGTGGTGCCCAGCTGCTTCCAGATATAAGGCACTGCGTCAATGCGGAACACCTCTACGCCCAGATTTGCCAGATACAGAATGCTCTTGGTCATGTCCACGAACACTGCCGGGTTTGCGTAGTTCAGATCCCACTGGTAGTCGTGGAAGGTGGTCAGCACCCACTTGTGCATCTCCTCGCACCAGGTAAAGTTGCCGGGCACAGTGTTGGGGAACACCTGCGGAACGGTCTGCTCATACTGGTCGGGGATGGTGCGGTCGTCATAGAGATGGTAATAGGCCTGAAACCACGGGTTGCCCGCCTTTGCCGCCATGGCCCAGCGGTGGGTGCTGGCGGTGTGGTTCATGACAAAATCCAGACACAGGCTAATACCGGCTTTCCGCAGTTCACGGGTCAGGTTTTCCAGATCCTTGTTCGTGCCAAGGGCAGGGTCTACGGTGTCAAAATCCTCCACCGCATAGCCGCCGTCGTTGTGGGGGTGGGGCATCTGCATCAGGGGCATCAGGTGCAGATAGGTCAGCTTCTGCTCCTTGAGGTAGGGCAGCTTCTTTGCCAGTTCTTTCAGATTTCCGGCAAAGAGGTCGGTGTACATGGTCATGCCGAACATATTGCCCCGCTTGTACCACTCCGGGTCGGCAGAGCGTGCCTTGTCCAGTGCTTTCAGCTCGGCGCTGCGGGCGTTGTAGGCTTCTGCCATCTCCCGCTCCAGAACCTCCAGCCCTTCCCGGTTGTGGTACAGCTCCATGAACAGCCATTCCAGCTCGTCCTTATGGCGGGCAAAGCGGGTGGAAAATGCAGTTTGATCCTTCATATCCTTTTATCCTTTTCGTGTAAGATGAAGCTGCACGCTGGGGTAATCGCCAAACAGCTGCGGCAGGACAAGTCCCGCATACAGCAGAGTGCTGCCGCTGAACCGCATCCCCTTGTGAATGCCGTCCTCTACGTCGTGGGCATACTGACAGCCGAAATAGTCGATGCCATCCAGCTCATACACAGCATCTTCTTTCAGCCCACGGAAGCACAGGTGGATGGGCAGGGGATTCGCCTGCGGATGGGTCACCACCAGATTCAGCAGTGCCTCGCTGCCGTCCTCTGCGGCAAACTGCCATGCCGTGAAATATGCGTTTTCTGCCGGGTCGGTCAGCCGGTAATAGTCGCCGGTACGAATCAGGTCGTTCAGCCGCTTGAACCGCTTGATCTGATTCTTCACTGCGGTGCACTCGGCGCGCTTCAATTTGCCCAGATCCAGCTCGTAGCCAAAGGTGCCGCTCATGGCCACCACCGCGCGGGTGTCAATGGGGGTCGTGCGGCCGGTCTGGTGATTGGGGCAGGCAGAAACATGGGCACCCATGGTGCAGACCGGATAGCCAAAGGAGGTGCCGTGCTGGATCGTCAACCGTTCAATGGCATCGGTATCATCACTGCACCAGATCTGGGGATAGTAGCACAGCATTCCGGCATCAAAGCGTCCGCCGCCGCCTGCGCAGCCCTCGAACAGCACCTCCGGGAAGCCCTGCGTCAGCCGCTCTGCCAGCGCATAAACGCCCAGCATATAGCGGTGTATGATCTCGCCCTGCTGCTCGGCAGGGAAAGCACGGCTGTACACATCGCTCATGCTGCGGTTCATATCCCACTTGATATACTCGATGTGATGCTCCCGCAGCAGCTTGCCGATGGCTTCTGCCAGATAGTCCACCACCTCCGGGCGGGAGAGATCCAGCACCAGCTGGTTGCGCCCCATGGCAGGCTTGCGTCCGGGCAGGGTCAGCGCCCAGTCCGGATGGGTGCGGTACAGCTGGGAGTTCTCGTTGACCATTTCCGGCTCGATCCACAGGCCGAATTTCATGCCCAGCGCATTGATCTGCCCGATCAGTGGGTCCAGTCCGCCGGGCAGTTTTTCGCAGTTCACGGTCCAGTCGCCCAGACCCTGATTGTCGTCATTCCGAGTGCCGAACCAGCCATCGTCTAGCACCATCATCTCCACCCCGAGAGAGGCCGCTTTTTCCGCGATCTTTACGATCTTTTCGGTGTTGAAATCAAAATAGGTGGCCTCCCAGTTGTTGATCAGCACCGGGCGGCGTTTGTCCTTCCACGGGCCGCGGCAGATGTTGCGCCGCAAAAAGCGGTGGTACTGCTGGGAAAGCGGGGTCAGACCCTCTGCCGCAAAGGAGAGGATCACCTCCGGGGTGTCAAAGGTCTCGCCCGGCTTCAGGCTCCACGCAAAGCGCTCCTCCTGAATGCCGCTCACTACCCGGACAAGCCCGGTCTGAGAGCGCTCCACCTCCATCTGGTAGCTGCCGGAATAGACCATCATCACCCCGTAACAGGCACCGCTGGTCTCCGTTACATCCTGCTGGCAGAGGATCAGGAAGGGATTATTGTGGTGGCTGGAGCTGCCCCGCACCGAAGAAATGGTCTGGATATTGGTGCTCACAGCTTCCCGCTCCAGCTGCCGTTCCATAGCGTGTCTGCCATGGAAATGCAGCAGATCCCATCTGCCAAAGGGCAGATCCAGACAGGCAGATGCCGCCTTGTCCAGCCGCAGCGGATTCTCTCCGTGGTTTGTCAGCCGTGCCGCGCGGGTGATGACATCCTGCTGTGCAAACACGCCGTACAGCAGCTCCAGCGTCAGACCGTTGGCCTCGTCCTGCATTCGGACGATCAGGGTCTCGGCATCGTTTTCCTCTGCGTGGGCACAGGGCAGACCGGTCAGCTGATATTTGCCCGCCTCCACCGTGTGGCTCACATAGGTAAAGTCTGCGCCAAAGGCGCCACGGCTGTCGGCCACCGTCAGGCAGGAGAGACGGAAATCGCCCACGTTGCAGCCGGTATACTCCTGCGGGAGCAGATCCGGGGAAACGCCCCGGTGGGTGCGGTAAGCGTAGTAATCCGGCGAAAATCCCCGGTCTGTGCGGGGATACAACTGCATCAGGTCCCCGGTGCCGATGGTTTTGCCGTAGTACAGATGCAGCAGGTGCCCCAGCGCATCCACCTTCATGTGGTAGCTGGTATGGGCGGTCTCCAATACAAAAATGCGGGTCTCGGAATCAAATCGAATACTCATGGGTCCTATACCTCAACGAGATTATTTTTAACAGAAAAGCCGACAGACAGGCGATCGTGTCGGAACGGCTACCCGCCTGTCGGCTATGATGAAGGAGAAATGCGAATTGCTTATTTACCGCCGGTCATGGCAATGCCCTGAATGAACTGCTTCTGGAAGATCAGGTACAGGATCACCATGGGGATCATGGCCAGCAGGCTGCCTGCCATCAGCACCGGGAAGTTGGTGGTGTACTGACCGTTCAGGGTGGAAAGGCCGGCAGACAGGGTCATCATGTTCAGATCGGTGTTGCAGATCAGCGGCCACATCAGGTCGGCATAAGCGAACACCGCCGTAAAGATGGCCAGCGCCGCCATGCTGGGGCCGGTCAGCGGCAGCATGACCTTGACGAAGGTCTGCCACTTGTTGCAGCCGTCCAGATACGCCGCCTCTGCGATCTCGTTGGGGATGCCCAGATACGCCTGCCGCAAAAAGAAGGTGCCGAAGGCGCTGACCAGACCGGGGAACACCAGCGCGAAGATGGAGTTGGTGGTGCCCATCTTTGCCAGCATCTGGTACTGCGGAATAATGAAGATCTGGCTCGGCAGCATCATCTGGATCAGCACCAGACTGAACAGCAGCTTTTTGCAGGGGAATTCCAGCTTGGCAAGGGCATAGCCCGCCATGGAGCTGAACACCACCGCAAAGATCACGCGGAACAGGATCAGCAGACCCGTATTGAGGTAGAGGTTGGTAAAGGGCAGGCTCTGCAATGCCTTGACAAAGCTATCCAGATTCCAATGGGAGGGCAGGATCTGCGGCGGGATCGCCATAGACTCGGCCTGCGTCTTGAAGCTGGTGAGCACCATCCATACAAAGGGGAAGATCATACTGATGCTGCCGAGGATCAAGACCAGATAGGTAAAGAACGTTACGACATTCTTTCTAGTTTTCAGACTGGCATTCATAGTTTACACCTCGTAATTGACCCACTTCTTCTGACCGATGAACTGCACCAGCGTGACCAGACCGATCAGCAGCACGGTCCACACCACAATGGCCGATGCGTAGCCCTTATTGCCGGCAATAAAGCTCTCGCGGTAGAACAGATACATCAGGCTCTGTGCGCTGGTCAGCGCAGGGTTCGTCTGCTCCACCATCATGTAGATCAGATCGTAGACCTTCAGGGAAGCCATCAGGCGCATGATGAGTACCACAAACAGAGTGGGCGACACCATGGGCAGCGTAATGCTGAAGAACTGGCGGATCTTGGATGCGCCGTCCAGCTCGGCGGCTTCGTACAGGGACTGTGAAATGTTCTGGATGCCGGACAGCAGCAGCACGGCATCGTAGCCGATGGAACTCCAGATGGAAACGATGGCGCAGGTGACCAGAACGATCTTGGGGTTGGTCAGCCAGCGGATGTTCGTGCCAAGGACCTGATTCAGAATGCCATACTCCGCATTGAAGATCCACTTCCAGACCATCGCTACCGCAGCAGGAGCCACCACCATGGGCAGGAAGAAGATGGCGCGGAAGGCGGTCTTGCCCTTGATCTTTGCGTTCAGCAACACTGCCACGATCAGCGCCAGAAAAACGCCCACCGGTACAGTGAGGATGCAGAAGTAGATGGAGTTCCAGTTTGCCTTCCAGAATTCCGCATTACGGAACATTTCAAGGTAGTTTTCCAGACCGCAGAACTGATAGGCTCCAAAGGCTTTCGTCTTGGAAAAGCTCATGTAGATGGTCTGGAAGAAGGGGATGATATTCAGGATCATCAGACCGATGATGGTGGGAGCTACCATGACCAGCCCCCAGAAACGCCCATCCCGGCCCAGCTTTGATGTGCTATTCATTTGGTTCCTCCCAAGCTGCATTTTCAGCCCGCGCTGGCCTGATCCACGATGTCCTGCATCTTCTGCAGGCCGGTTTCGATGTCCTCGGCACCTGCGTAGATCTTCAGCAGCTCATCGCTGACCTTGCTCTTCCACTCCGGGCGAGAGGCGTTGTTGACGCTCTGGATGCTGTACTCAAACATCTCAATGAAGCACTGGATATTGATGGGATACTCTGCAAAGCAGCCTGCCCATGTATCTTCCAGACCCTGATAGGCAGGGATGGCCGCACCGCTTTCGCCCTGAATGCGCTGACCCTCCTCGCTGCCGAAGAACTTCAGGATATCCTTCACGGTATCCAGATTCTTGTTGTTGGCAGCCGTCGCGTAGCACAGACCGTTGGAGATGGTCGCACGGCCGTCTCCGCTTTCCGGGTCGGGGCACTTGGGCAGAACCGCCACATCCCACTTGCCCACCATTTCGGGGTAGTTCTGCAGCTCGGCAAGGATGTTCCAGTCGCCTTCCAGGAACATTGCACCCTTCTCGGAGAAGAATGCAGTGCCGGGAGCGGTCTCGGCAAAGTAGGTCTGGTCCGGGCACCAGTCGTTCTGCTGGAGACCGATGTAGAACTTCATTGCCTTTTCGGTGGCAGGCTGGGTAAAGCCCGCCTTGGTCTTGTCCTCGTTCAGGATGTAGCCGCCGGCCTGATACACAAAGTTCCAGTAGCCAAGCTGGTCGTCGGCGTATGCCATATAGCCGTACTTGCCGGTGGCAGCGTAGATCTTCTCGGATGCGCTGACCAGATCGTCCCATGTCCAGTTCTCGTCCGGGTAAGCAACACCGGCAGCATCGAACATCTCCTTGTTATACACCAGACCAACCGTGTCCTTGTCCTTGGGGACTGCATACAGGGTACCATTGGAGCCCATGGCGTTGGACAGCGAGACCTCTGAGAACTTGTCCTTCTCCACAATGTCGGAGCAATCTGCCAGCATCCCGTTGTCGGCATATTTCAGCAGCTCGTTGGTGTGCATCCAGAAAATATCCGGCATCTGGTTGCTGGTGGCTGCGGCCTCGAGCTTGGTCCAGTATTCGTTCCAGCTGGTGACTTGCACCTCAATGCTGACCTCCGGGTGCTGCTGGGTGTAGGCGGCACACATAGCCTCCATGCCATCCTTCTGTGCAACGTCCCAGATCTGGAAGGTCAGTGCCTTCTTGCCGCCGGAAGAACCGCTGCCGCTGCTGCCGCCGCAGGCTGCCAGCATGGATGCGGCGCTCATTGCTGCCATTGCCTTTACGAATTGTCTGCGAGAGATCTTCATTTTGTTCTCCTCCAAAGTCCTTATTCCGTAGTATGATCTTCGTATGGTGTTGCACCGGCCGGAGTGATCTTTCCTGCTTTTGTCAGCTCTTACAAAAGCAGCGAGAAAATTTTGTGCATCATCACATTGCACAGTTTCTTTTCTCTTGTTGTATCATTATTATACTATCTGCCAGTAGTTTCGTAAATGCAAAAATGCGACTTGTTATATCTCAATTTGAAGGAATACTACGAATTATGTTGAAGTCATAACGCATTTTGGTATATAATAAGAAAAAGCGGATAGGAGACTCCTTGTATGCAAGAATGTATAAAAAGAAACGTATCAACGGAAACAAAATTAAGGTTTCATGTGTTTCAGGACGAGCGATTCGTCGATCTCAACTTATACCAATATGGCTGGGAGCAGACAGAGCCTCTGCACTCCTATGGTCCCTATGCCCGCAACCACTATCTGTTCCACTATGTCATCTCCGGCAAAGGGTTGCTGCTTGCAAACGGACAGGAATACGCCATCGAGGGCGGACATGGTTTTCTGATCACTCCGGGTGAGGTCACTACCTACCGTGCCGATGAACAGGATCCGTGGGAATACACATGGATCGAGTTTGACGGTCTGCGTGCCCACGAAGCCCTGAACCTTGCAGGCATCAGCGGACAGAACCCTGTGTACTCGCCTGCAAGCGCCAAAGCCGGGCAGCTGTTGCAAGAGCAGATGCTCTTCCTTGTAAATCACAGTCAGGACAGCCCCCTGCGTCAGATCGGCTACGGCTTTCTGTTTCTGGATCAGCTTGTACAGTCCTCGGCCTCCCATCAGGCACAAAGTCCCCGCCGCCTGCGGGACTTCTATATGAAGGAGGCTCTGTCCTTCATCGAGCAGCATTACAGCGAAGATATTTCCATCGAGGACATCTCCTCCTTCTGCGGACTGAACCGCAGCTATTTCAGCAAGGTGTTCCGGGATACCATGGGCGAAAGCCCGCAGGGGTTCCTGCTGCACTACCGCATGGCACGGGCGGCACAGCTGCTGACCGAAAGCCGCCTGCCCATCAGCACCATCAGCACCATGGTCAGCTATCCCAATCAGCTTCACTTTTCCCGTGCGTTCAAAAATGTATATGGCATCAGCCCACGGGACTATCGTGCAAAGCATTTTGCACTATAAAAATTGCTCTCATTCTCCGCTATACGTCTTTCGTTTTTTCCGACATATAAAAACGCCCCATTTGTCAAACCGAATCCTGTCAGACAAATGGGGCGCTGTTCATTCAGGGGTGCACCCTGTTTTTTATTTTGCCTTTAATCTTCTAGCCCATGGTTCCCGGTTGCATTTTTCAAGTATTCCGCCGGGTCACCATTCAAAATCAAGTCTGCATAGCCTAGCGGGTCATTGTAGATCAGATAGTCCAGCTTTGACCGCTGTGCCATGGTAACATCCAGCGCATCCTCGCCCCCGGTGCAGTCAATGGAGATTTTTCTCCCATCCCGGAGCAGCAGTTCCACACAGCCGGTATCCATGTTGAAATGGCAGGCTCTTGCATCGTACTTCATGTTTGTGTCCTTTCTGCCTTACGGCACCTTTACAGTTGTGACTTTTGTTATACGGTTCTTCTGATAAGGTTTTGGACACACAGCCGTCGGGAAGGAGCCTTCATTTTGCTTTCCGAAGAGTCAAAACCACCGGCTAAGCCGGTGGCTTGAGTAAGCCCTAGAAGGGCATCCTACTGGCAAAGCCCCTCAAGGGGCCTCGAGCAAGAGTCTTTCATCTGCATTACCTGCCCTACCGCTCTAACGAGCTATGTTGCAAAGTGCATCTTCTAAGATGACAACTTCCTTGTCATCTCGCTTCGCTCGAATCTTATAGCTAAAGCATTTTCTACTCCACCAGCGGAGCTGGTGGTTGTCGCTCGCTCAAGCTACCCAAAACAAAAAATCCGAACCCTTCTCGTATCGAGAAAAGGTTCGGATTTTGTTGTTGTGGTGCACCTCCAGGGACTCGAGCCCTGGGCCCACTGATCAAGAGAGCAAGCCGCCGGTTCGTCTCAATTCATGGAAGTTTCGAGTCACCGTATTTTTTAATCAAAACAACGTGATTCTTCACCCGGTAATTTCTGCATTCTTTGTCGGATTTTGCACCGAGAAGTACCCTCTGCACGGTTTGAAACCGTGCAAAATCCGTGCAGAAACCGTGCACTTACTCCCAGACAAACTAAAATCCACTTCATCCGACAACGACTTGACGGCATTGGTTTGGGTGGCCATTCTCTTATTTTTAGTACTTGCTGCATCACAAGCCGATTGGAAAGCATCTGACCTCATTCTCAGTATAACCCGTCGTTTTGTGTTAGAAAAAAGCAACACAGCACGATATGGTCTGTATGGCCTTGTAGTGGTATCCTTTTGCCAACAAGAAAACAACATAAAACGAAAGGAAAAACAAATGATGAAACGTATCTTTACCCTGATTGCCTCTATTGTTCTGGCCACCAGTCTACTGGCTGTCCCCTGCTTTGCCGCTGAGCCTGAAGACTTGCCAGCACCGCAGCCTGGTGTGACCGAAACGGAACAACCTGACGGTTCTGATCAGCCTGAGAATCCGGACAGACCTTCTATCCAGCCATGTGATGCTATGCCGGGCGTTGGAGACATGGGTTAACTCATAAAATCGATGTTCAAGTATTCTTTCGCTTCTTTTTTGACAACCTCTAACCCGATTTGATATCCAATAACTTTGCAGAGATAATACGATTGATAGTACAATTCTTTGCTGATTTCGTCATCGCCCATAAAATGTCGGCATTCCGCTTCAATTTCCAGACATCGGGGCAATTCTTGGTAATGTCCATATTGAATACAGGCTTCTCGTCCTTCTTTAGCGAGTGCAGTTCCTTCCTCATAGCGACCGCACAAATCCAGTACCCGAGCATAATTATAAAGGACCAAAGGCAACACCCCAATAGATGTTATGGTTTCCTTAAAATGCTTACGCACATACTTAAGCAGCTGATAGTAGATTTCAGCTGCTTTTTTATTTTGGCCAGCATCAGAGTAAGCAAGCCCAATCTGATTGATAATTGTGATTTCATCTTTTGTATAAAGGAAACTTTCTATACTCTCCAGGTCAAAGCGTGGCACGGTCAGCCGGATTGCCTGCATTAGCAGATCGATTTGTTCCAGCGGCGTGTAGCGTCCATCTAAGCGTCCCAGAAGTACCCTTGAACGCAGGGCAAGTTGCTGCGAAATTTGATCATCCGGATCTGCCAGCTTTTCAAATTGTGCGAGCTTCTCAAAGCCCTCCGGCACCTTTTCGGTCACATTGCAGGCAACAATTTCTTTCTTAAGAGCTTCCATCTCCAGTTCATTTTTACTCAGCAGAGCAAAATAGCGGTCATCCGGCAGGCCCAGACGCTGCAAAAGGGCATTGATCCGGTTGCGGCTGGGGGTCTGTTTCCCATTTTCCAGCCGGGAAAGAGTCACAGGCTCACAGATTCCATCGCAGAGCTGCTCCTGCGTCAAACCCAGATCCAGCCGTCGCTGTTTAATGTATTCTCCCAGAAAGACATTTTTCATTGCTGAGTCCCTCCTCATTATAGCTGCCGCGCTCCTGTAGTTTAAAGCTGGCACTGTGTGTCAACCAATATCAATATTCTAAGGACATTATACCATATCCGGCAGCGGGATGGTAGCTTTGATTAAATCAGAGGTTCCCTAGTACGATGACACTACGCGTTCTAAAACATATCGTTTTGTGTTATTTTTAATTAACATGATGCAATATGTTCCTTAACAACTATCTGTGCTACAATACAGTCACAGCAAGGGACTTGCACAATCAGAGGTTCCAAGCTGATAAATCTTAAAGAAAGGAGAAACAAATCATGGAAGTCCTCGCTGAGAAGAAGCCCATTGAAGAACAGGTTGATTGCAATATCGACATTAATATCTTCTGCTAACAGGGTTAATTACCACTTTAATAAGGGGTTCGGATTGTTCCGGGCCCCTTATTTCGAACAATTATCCTGTAATCAGGATTTTTATGTAGATAAAGAGGAGCTAATATGTATACAGTACCCAGCTATGTGACCTATCGCACGGAAGAAGATGCTATTTATATTACATCAGAATTGTATCGCAATACCGTCCGGCTGACCGATCATGGCCTGCAGAAGGAGTTCATCAATCTCACCCGTTGCGGCGGCTGTGCGGAACTGAATACGCCGTTGACACGCTATCTGCATGAGCAAGAGCTTCTGGTAACCGAGGAAGAACTGGACCATGCGCTGCACCAGGTGAGATCTTTGCTGGATAATATCTTCATGGTAACATTGATGCCGACGGAAGGCTGCAATTTCCGCTGCCCATATTGCTATGAAGATCACCATGCGGTCAGTATGACTCGTGACACACTGGACCGAATTGAGGAGTATATAACTGCACAAGCGCCGCGCTATAAACAGGTCATACTTGCATGGTTTGGAGGTGAACCTACTCTTTGCAAAGACACTGTGCTGGAAGTGTCCAACATTGTACAAAATCTGCAGAAACAGTATGGCTTTCACTATGCTGCCAATATGACCACCAATGGTTATCTGCTGAATGACAAGCTATTTCGGCAGTTCTATCAGGCAGGGATCACCAGCTATCAAATTACAATTGATGGTTGGAATCACGACAAGACTCGGCCCCATGTATCCGGCAAGGGAACCCTGCAGACCATCATTAACAATCTGGCCTCTCTTTCCAAGTTGCCGCCGGCAGAGTATTCCTTTCATATCACGCTGCGCCACAATATTCTGGCCGACGATGAGGACTACAGTTGGTATGATTATCTGTACCGTCTGTTTGGGCATGACAAACGCTTCGCCGTACTTGTTCGTGCTGTTGGTGACTGGGGTGGTGAAGGCGTCCACAGTCTATCCATCCTTCATCAGGATACAAAAGATGTGTTGGTAGCAAAACATGTTGCATATCTGGATAAGATCGGGATGTCGTGTCATAACCACAGAAACGGAGCCCTTGCACAGGTGTGCTACGCTTCCTATCCACATAGCATGGTATTCCGGGCCAATGGAAAAATTGGCAAATGCACTGTGGCGCTTGACCACCCGCAAAACCAGTTAGGTTGGGTTGATCCCGAAAAAGGTATTGTGATCGACCCGGAGGTTAACTGCCGGTGGAGCTTTTCTGATCTGAAGCCCGAGTGTCGTAGCTGCCGGAATGTTTTGCGCTGCATGAATATGCAGTGCAAAAAGTCTGAAATTATTGATGGAAAGACAGTTTGCCTCTATAGAAAATCAGAATGTGTGTAATCAGTTAACTAACGCAAAACGATATGTTTATTCCTCATCCTGTGTGCTACAATTTGAATCAGAAAGAGCAAAGCACACAATCCACTGTTCATAGAGACAGATGGAACGATCACAGAAGAGGTGGAAATCATGAAGTATTATCTCAAAAAGTGCTGGCCCACTGTTACAGCAGCCTCCATCTGTATGGTTGTTGCCTATGGTTTGCAGGTCTGCACCAGTCTGGTACAGATTCAGATCACCCAGGGACTGCTGGACGGTGATCTGCGGGCTTTCACCATTCGGATCATTCTTCTTCTGCTGACCTGGCTGGCCGTGGTCCTTTGCCTGATTGCAGAGACCTTCTTCCAGGGCCGGGCCGTGCGCCGGATGAACAACGCTCTGCGCCGGGATATGGCAGCGGGCCTGTTGCACAAGACCCATCAGGAGTATCATAAGCAGGAGAGCGGCGAGTACCTCTCCCAGTTTACCAACGACGTGAACCAGATTGAGCAGATGGCCTGGACTCCGTTTTTCACCATCATGGGTTCTGCGGCACAGGTGGTGTTCGGCATCGTTGCACTGGCATCCATTCATTGGCTGCTTCTGGTGATTTCTCTGGTCATCGCATTGGTTATGATCTTCGTTCCTCGTCTGTTCAGCAAACGGTTGGGAACCGTTGGCACAGCCTGTGCCGCCAGCCAGGCTGACAGCGTCAGTAAAATCAAGGATCTGCTGGCAGGTTACGATGTGCTTCGCTTCTTTGGCAAGGATGAACGGTTTACCAGCGGAGTCGATGCAGCCAGCGACAGCATGGAGCAGGCCAAGTACAAACTGACCATCAACAAGGACGGCATCGGCTGTGGTCTGGCCTATGTCAGCGCCGTCTGCCAAGTGGCCGTTGTCATCCTGCTGGGTGTCCTGATCCTCAATGATATGATTCCTCTGGCCACCTTTATGGGCACCGGTACCATCTGCGCCGGCGTGTATAATGGACTGAACCAGGTGTCCAAACTTGCAGTGTCCTTCTCGGCCAGCAAGCCCTATTTCGATAAGATTACCATCCATGCCGGCGAGGCGCAGCTTCCTGATTTCGGTCTGCCTACCCTGCAGGAAGGCATTACGGTCAAGGATGTCTCTTTCGGCTACGATGAAAAGAAGCCGATCCTGGTCCACATGAACGCGGAATTCAAGAAAGGCGGCAAATACGCCCTCACCGGTCCCTCCGGCTGCGGCAAGAGCACCCTGCTGAAGATTCTTCTGGGCTGGCTGCCCGGCTACCAGGGCAAGGTCCTTTATGACGAGAGAGACGTGCGGGATTACACGCCCGAGCAGCTCCAGCAGAAAATGAGCTACATCGAACAGAATGTGTTCCTGTTCAATACCACCATCCGTGAGAACATTACCCTGGGTGAGCACTTTACCGACGAGCAGATGGAAAAGGCACTGCGTGACAGCGCCCTGGCAGGCGACCTTGCCAATATGCCCAAGGGTCTGGATACGCCGGTGGGCGAGGAAGGCAACGCCCTCTCGGGCGGCCAGAAGCAGCGCGTGGCCATCGCCCGTGCTCTGATCCATAACCGCAGCATCCTGCTGGTGGATGAGGGCACCAGCGCCCTGGACCAGAAGAACGCCGACATCGTGGAGAAGAGCCTGCTGTCCAACCCTGACCTGACCCTGATCCTGATTAGCCATCACCTGAGCGACGAACGTAAAGCCCAGTTCGATCATGTGTACGAGTTGACGCCCGCATCTTCTATTGTCTGAAACCGGGAAGCAACGCAATAGCCGGAAGAATCCAAAGAAACCGTGCCGGGGTTTCGTGGCACACGACTTTGTTTGCAAAGTCTAGTGTGTTACACCTTGGTTCCGGCTGATGCGGAAAAGGGACTGCGAGCAGCTCCGGCAAGCACCTATTCTGCGGCAGAAGGATGCGCGGATGGGGATGGCAGCTAATGGTTTCTGCCCACCCAGCGCAGGCTTGCAGAGGAACCAATGGTGTACGTTCTCCTTCCTGCCGCAGCAGCGTTTTTCCCTATAAGCCGCAAGGT
>OAUA01000205.1_pt1 | contig 30547 bp, 24 predicted proteins | sample 1495081 | NCBI WGS metagenome assembly OAUA01 (sample SAMEA2579993, study PRJEB22360) | human gut metagenome | biome: human gut; feature: human-associated habitat; material: faeces | place: Denmark | collected 2008/2010
CAGTAAGAATGGAAGATAGAAAGAAGGCTCAGTTTACTGGTATTACTGACGTTGTATCCTTTGAACCGTCAAAGGTAATACTTGAGTCAGATTATGGCGTTATTGTTATAAAAGGGGAGTCACTTCACGTTAATAAGCTGTCAGTTGAGAAGGGGGAGCTTGATGTTGATGGCAGGGTTGACTCACTTGTGTATTCACAGAACAGCATAAGTATGAAAAAAGGCGATTCATTAGTGAACAGGTTATTTAGATAATTGTGAATACATCTTTTAGACATTATAAAGATTAGTTAATTATATAAGTCCAGCAGTAGCGGGGAATAATGCTTATGTCAAGTGATATTATATGGGAGAGCGGCACATTTTTATATGCACTTTGGTGGGGAATGGTGCTTGCATTTCAATATGATACGATAAGAATAATAAGAAGAATAATAAGACACCGGCGTGTATTTATGATTGTTGTAGAAGATGTTATATACTGGATATATGTAGGAATACGGATATTTATTATATGTTTCTATGTTAATAGCGGAATTATAAGATCATTTATTGTAGTGGGGCTTGTGTGCGGTGCAGTTCTATATCTTAAGGCGTTAAGCGTGTATTACATAAAATATGGAGTAAGGCTTGTAGGAATTTTACTGAAACCATTGAAAATGCTTGTGTCTGTGATTAGAATAGTGTTGCAGTCATTAATGAAAGACAGACCGAAGAATGGAGAGATATAGATGAGATTTGAGACAAAAAGAGAAAGGGAACAGCGAAGAAAAAGACAGAAACGCTCAGCAATTCTGGGCATGGTATTTGCTATGCTTGTTGTTGTGGGTCTTGGCGTGCTTTTATGGAATGGCAAGAAGAATATTGAAGCCAAAAATGTAGAGTACGAAAAGCAGATTAAAGAGCTTCAGGAACAGGTTGATGAAGAAAAACAGCGTACAGAAGAGCTTAATGAATATAAGAAGTATGTGCAGACGAAGAAGTTTGCGGAGGAGATTGCCAAGGATAAATTCGGACTTATATATCCAGATGAGATAATATTTAAAGGGAAGAAGTAACGTAACAGGGTTCGACACATTTTTTATATAACTGCTATTATAATGGTGTTCGGTTTAAGAAAACAGTATATTTAGACCAGAAATGAGGGGCTATGGCAGTTAAGAATGATGGATTGTGTATGACTTATACGATAAACAGATTGTCCGAAACAGCTAAGACGTTTCGCCGTCTGGGAGAAGCATATGAGTGTGCATCAGGTGATGAAGCACAAAGTCCCAGCTTTAAAAGACAGTTGTTTCTTGTTGCAGATATTCTTGAGGACTGCACGCTTATGCAGTTACAGGCAGATAAGCCGTCTAAGGGAATTGCAAGAGATATGGCTTCAAGGGCACTTGTCGCAGGAATAGTTATTAAAGATGTCAATATATTAAAAGACAAGACAGGCAGGAGTGAAGTTGTTATACTTGCAAGAACTCTTGGCAAGGGCTGTGTCGCAGAGAGAAAGATACGGAAAATAGTATGTGATGTTATGGGGATTGGATACTATTCAGACCATAATAACAGGCTTGTAATTAACGACAACTGCCAGCAGTATGTGTTTCATCAGGAGAACCGTTTCCGATTTTTATCAGGAGTTGCAAGAAAATGTAAAGAAAAAAGCGGCTTTAATGGCGATAATTTTATGGTATCAAGCCTGTCGTGTGGTAAAGTTGTGGCGGCAATTGCAGATGGCTGTGGAAGTGGCAAGAGGGCATTTATTGAGAGCAGAATGGTTATAGAACTTATGGAGAACTGTATAGATGCCGGATTTGAGGAGAAGACAGCCATAGATTTTATCAATACGGCATACATTAATTGCAGTGGCAAAGACAGCCCTGTAACTATGGATATGAGTGTTGTGGACTGCCAGTCAGGTATGATGCATTGCATAAAGTTAGGGGCAGTATCTACATTTATTAAAAGGGAGGGCTGGGTTGAGATAATCAAATCGTCCACACTTCCTATCGGTGTGCTTGAAAAGGTAGATTACGACTGCACAGCCAAGAAGTTGTACGATGGTGACTATGTAATTATGGTGAGCGATGGTGTGCTTGATAATCTTCCGTGTCTTAATAAAGAGGAGAAAATGGTAGAGATTATCGAGGAAGTTGTAATGAAAAAGCCTAAAGCGATAGCTGACGAGATACTTAGAAAGTCAATGTCATATAATAATTGTGAAGTATGTGATGACTGCACAGTGCTTGTGTTCGGACTGTTTGACACCTACAACAAATAAATATATAATTGGGCAATATTGCCATATAAAACAACAGGAGAAAGCATTTAATATGGATGTTAATAATATAGAGAAAAAGGTATGGGCATACATAAAGGCTAATAATATGCTTGAGGATTGCAGTAATGCAGTTGTCGGTGTGTCAGGCGGAGCAGATTCTGTCTGTCTTATGATTATGCTTAACGATTATATTATACATAATAATAAAGACGTAAAGCTTCATATTGTACACGTTAATCATGGTATAAGAAAAGAAGCCGCTGATGATGAGCAGTTTACAAGAAAGCTGTGTGAAAGTCTTAAGCTTGATTATCATTGCTACAATATAGAATGTGAAAAGATAGCAAGGGAGAATAATCTTACTGTTGAGGAAGCTGGAAGACTTGAAAGATATGATATATTTGACAAGCTTTCAAAGCAGTATGATAAGACAAGGATATTTGTTGCCCATCATATGAATGACCAGGCAGAAACGGTTATTATGAATATGGCGAGGGGTACATCACTTAAAGGAATAAGAGGAATTGTGCCGGTGAGGGATAACATATGCCGTCCTCTTCTTTGCATAACAAGACAGGACATAGAAAGCTGGCTTGTGCTAAGAAACCAGTCATTTGTGACAGATGTGACTAATTATGATAACGATTATACAAGGAATTCAATAAGAAATGTCCTGTTGCCATATATGGGTGAGCATATTAATAAAAATGTTGTGCAGAATATTGCATTTATGGCGCAAGAAGTACGGGCGGTTGAGAATTTTGTTGATAAAGAAGCAGACAAGCTGTACAAAAGCTGTGCAATACAGGATGGTGCAGGAATAAGATTATCAGTTGAACAGCTTGGGCAGGCAGATGAGGTGCTTGGAAAAAGAGTTATATATAAGGCACTTGTTAAGCTTGCAGGAAGGGCTAAGGATATATATTCGGTCAATGTATATGATGTATACAAGCTTATTAATCTTCAGACAGGAAGAAAGGTAGACTCGGTATATGGAATAAAGGCAGTGCGTGAATATGAATATATTGTGCTTGAAAGAAAGAACAGAGCAGAGAATACATTTTCTGACACAGCAAGTAACAGATATAGAGCGGACACAGAGCTAACAGCAGATGCAGGACTTGTAGAGGTTCATCGCATAGATATCACTAAATGTAGTAAAGATAGAGAAGTAATTGTTGATATAGATAAGACAGTATATATACCGGAGTATGATAAAATGTATTCAGCAAGTATCAAAATGTCCGTTTATGACAATAATGATAATGACGAAGAATTGGCGGAGAATGCTTCAAATGGTAAAATTTGCGTAAATAAATTGAATAACAGCTATACGAAGTATTTTGATTATGATAAACTTAATAAGTTACTTGATATCAGATTTAAGAATGTCGAGGATAGGATTGTGGTATCGGAAAGCGGTAATACCAAGAAGCTTAAGAAAGAACTGACAGACCGCAAGATACCTGCTTCACACAGAGATGAAATACTGCTTGTGTGTGATAATAACCGCGTGCTATGGGCGTGTGGTGTGCGCAGATGCGAAGATTGCAGGGTCACAGGCTCTACAAAGAACGTATTTAAAATACAGCTTATATTGAAAGAGAGGAATTAATTATGTCAAATAAGCACAAGATAAGTGTAATGATTTCAGAGGACAAACTTCAAGAGAAGATAGCAGAGATTGGTGCTAAGATTAGCGCTGATTATGAGGGTAAGGAAATTAAGCTTATATGTATTCTTAAGGGAAGCATATTCTTCTGCTGTGAACTTGCCAAGAGAATAACAGTTCCAGTAAAGATAGATTTTATGCAGACTTCAAGCTACGGAAGCGGAACAACTTCAAGTGGTAATATTGTAATTAAGAAAGAACTTGATGAGTCTATAGAAGGCGAACATGTAATAGTTGTAGAAGATATTATCGATTCAGGTAATACTTTATTCAGACTTATGCCTATGTTAGAGGAAAGAAATCCAGCAGACATATGTATATGTACACTTCTTGATAAGCCAGACAGAAGAGAAGTTGATATAGATGTTAAGTATAACGGATTTAATATTCCGGATGAATTCGTTGTAGGATATGGTCTTGACTATGACCAGATGTATAGAAATCTTCCATTTATAGGAGTTGTTCATCTTGATGATGAGAATTGATTATTACCTAATTACGAATATATGTAAGAATGGAGATTGATATGGATAATAAGAAAAATGTAAGATTTTCAGGAATGGGAATCTATATGATTATTGTGATTATAGCAGCGATGTTTATTATGTATGTTGCAAGAATGAATACAGGTACAAGCAATTATACTTATAACGAATTAGTTAACGATATCAGCAAGGGTAAGATAGAGAGCGTATCCATAAGACAGAATGCAGAAGTTCCAACTGGTGTTGTAACTGTTAAGGTGAGCGGTGAGCAGTCAGTTAAGAGTGTATATGTATCAGATGTTAAAGATGTAGAAGAACTTTTACTTGATAAGAATATAGAATATACACTTAAAGATGTTGCAAGACAGAGTGTTATGCTTACAACTATACTTCCATTTGGCTTAAGCCTTCTTGTTATTGTATTCATTATGATGATGTTTACAAGACAGGCTGGTGGCGGTGGTAATGCCAAGATGATGAATTTTGGAAAGAGCAGGGCCAGAATGATAAGCAGTGCTGATAATAAAGTTACATTTAAGGATGTAGCTGGTCTTCAGGAAGAAAAAGAAGAACTTGAGGAGATAGTTGATTTCCTTAAAGATCCAGTAAGATATACTTCTCTTGGTGCAAGAATACCTAAGGGTGTTATTCTTACAGGTGCACCTGGTACAGGTAAGACACTTCTTGCCAAAGCTGTTGCCGGAGAGGCAAGCGTACCATTCTTTAGCATATCAGGTTCGGATTTCGTAGAGATGTTTGTTGGTGTTGGTGCTTCAAGAGTAAGAGATATGTTTGAGGAAGCTAAGAAGAACGCACCTTGTATTATATTCATTGATGAGATTGATGCTGTTGCAAGACGAAGAGGAACAGGTATGGGCGGCGGCCACGATGAGAGAGAACAGACACTTAACCAGATGCTTGTTGAGATGGATGGTTTTGGTGTCAATGAAGGAATTATCGTTATGGCCGCTACTAACAGAATTGATATTCTTGACCCAGCTATATTAAGACCGGGAAGATTTGACAGAAAGATAGTTGTCGGCAGACCAGATGTTGCTGGACGACTTGAAATATTAAAGGTACACGCAGCTAAGAAGCCTCTTGGTGATGATGTTGACCTTGATAAGCTTGCAAGAACATCAGCCGGCTTTACAGGTGCTGATCTTGAAAATGTATTAAATGAAGCTGCTATTAATGCGGCAAGAAAGAAGAACAGATATATAACTAACGCAGATGTTGAAGAAGCATTTATTAAGATAGGAATAGGTGTTGAGAAGAAGAGTAAGATTATATCTGACAAAGAGAAGAAGATTACAGCTTACCACGAATCAGGACACGCTATATTATTCCACCTTTTACCAGATGTTGGGCCGGTTCATACAATATCAATCATTCCTACAGGAATGGGTGCGGCAGGTTACACAATGCCGCTTCCTGAAAGAGATGAGATGTTTAACACTAAGGGGAAAATGCTTCAGAATATCGTTGTAAGCCTTGGTGGACGAGTAGCGGAAGAACTCATATTTGATGATATAACAACAGGTGCTTCACAGGATATCAAGCAGGCAACACAGACAGCAAGAGATATGGTTACTAAGTATGGTTTCTCTGACAAGCTTGGTCTTATTAATTATGATACAGACAGTGATGAGGTATTCATCGGAAGAGATCTTGCACATACAAGACCATATGGTGAAGATGTAGCAGCACTCATTGATGAAGAAGTTAAGAGAATTGTAGATGAGTGTTATACCAAGGCTAAGAAGCTTATATCAGAGAATATGGACGTGCTTCATAGAAGTTCAGAACTTCTTCTTGAGAAAGAGAAGATTTCAAGAGAAGAATTTGAAAGTTTGTTTGAAGATAAGCCATATGGAGAGAGTTTATAATCAGGTATTAACAGAGATTTTGCAGTTAAAACGCAGTTAAATAATGGAAATGTATTTATACACAAAAAACATTTGGTAATAATTCACAAAAAAAGTTGCAATATATTGTAAAGTTTGTGAACACTTATGGGGCTTTGTATGATATTATAATTAACGTAAAAACCCCCAATACATTATATATTTTTTGCTACACCCCATAATAAGTGAAATACCTTCTCCAAAAAGGACAGTCCCCCCAGACTGTCCTTTTTATTTGCACGAGTAACGATGAGAATGGATAATTTAAAGAAATCTTCCATCCTGCTTGCAGGAATGGAAATTTTTTAAATTATCTATTCGAGGAGCACCGCGTCATAGGTAAGAGCGTATTTTATAAAGTAAATAAATTACGAAGCAGAAACGCTCTTACCTATGCCATCGTTACGAGTTAAGAGAAGCCGTAAATTAAAGAAATCTTAATAAATATATCTTACAGTTGAATAAATACCCGTAATGATATAAAATTATATATGATTAATGTCAAGGAGTATTTTCTATGATAATAAGCGCAGGAGTTGAGAACCTTACATCATGGGAAAGAAAGCTTTTGTATATGTGTAATGCAAGACCAACCATTAATACAAGAGCTTTATTTTCTGATGCGACAAACGATTACAGATGTCCGGCAGAGCCTATGCCGGGTGATACAGTTAAGATACGATTAAGAACAGGTCGTTATAATGTAGACAAGGCGTATATATATGTTAATAATGTAGAATACCCTATGACAAAGATTAAGGCAGTTGGAGTATTTGATTATTACGAGGCTGAGATTAAAGTTAATAATGACAAATTATATTATTATTTCAAGGTAGAGACTGGAAAGGTTGTATGCTATTACAATCAGATAGGAGCTATTAAAGAACTTAATACTTATTATAATTTCCAGATTATGCCGGGATTTAAGACACCTGACTGGGCAAAGGGCGCAGTTATGTACCAGATATTTGCCGATAGATTTTGCGATGGTGATAAATCTAATAACGTGCTTGATGATGAATACAGTTATATAGGCGAACACGTCTGTCAGGTTAAGGATTGGGATAAATATCCAGCCAATATGGGTGTAAGAGAGTTCTATGGTGGCGATTTACAGGGCGTGCTTGATAAGCTTGATTATCTTAGCGAGCTTGGTGTCGAGGTTATTTATTTTAATCCGTTGTTTGTTTCGCCATCTAATCATAAGTACGATATACAGGACTATGATTATATAGACCCACATTTTGGTGTTATAGTAAAAGATGATGGGGAACTTTTAAAAGAAGGTGACCAGAACAATACTAATGCAACACGATATATTAACAGGGTTACAAGTAAGGAAAATCTTAAAGCGAGTAATGAGTTCTTTGCCAAGGCAGTAGAACAGATACACAGCAGAGGAATGAAAGTCATAATAGATGGAGTGTTTAACCATTGTGGTTCATTTAACAAATGGATGGACAGGGAACACATTTACAGTTCTAGTGATGACGATTATGCCTGCGGTGCATATGAGAAGTATGAAAGCCCATATCACAGCTTCTTTAAATTCTATGGTAATCAGTGGCCGGATAATGGTTCATATGACGGCTGGTGGGGACACGATACACTTCCTAAGCTGAATTATGAAGACTCAGATACACTTGAAAAGTATATTATAGATATTGGAAAGAAATGGGTATCTCCACCGTACAATGTAGATGGCTGGAGGCTTGATGTTGCAGCTGACCTTGGGTACAGCAAGGAATATAATCACACATTCTGGAAAAAGTTCAGACAGGCTGTTAAGGAAGCTAATCCGGAGGCAATAATACTTGCAGAGAATTATGGTGATTCATATGACTGGCTTCAGGGTGATGAATGGGATACAATTATGAATTATGATGCCTTTATGGAGCCTGTAACGTGGTTTCTTACAGGAATGGAGAAGCATAGTGATGAAATGCGCCCTGATTCATTAGGTAATCCTGATTATTTTTTTGGTGCTATGCACCATAATATGGCAAGAATGGGTGGACAAAGTTATTCTATATCTATGAATGAGCTTTCTAACCACGACCATTCAAGATTTCTTACAAGAACTAACCATATGGTTGGCAGGGTTGATAAGCTTGGATCAGAAGTGGCTAATCAGAATGTGAATAAGTTTGTATTTATGGAGGCTGTCATTATTCAGATGACGTGGCCGGGTGCACCAACTGTATATTATGGAGATGAAGCGGGAGTGTGTGGTTTCACAGACCCTGATAACAGAAGAACTTATCCATGGGGACATGAAGATAAGGAGCTTATAGACTTTCATAAGGCAGCAATAAAGATGCACAAGGAGAATGAGGTATTAAGAACCGGCTCGTATAAGCAGCTTTATTCAGCACATAATGTTATTGCATATGGAAGATTTACATCAGATGATGCAGTGATAGTTGTTGTTAATAATGGGGAAGATGAGATAAGAGTTAATATACCTGCCTGGGAGACTGGACTTGCTATGGATGATGATGTCGAGCAGATAATGGTAACATTTGAGGGCGGATATTCAACAGACAGACAAGGTTACAGACTTAAAGACGGAATTCTTAATATAGGCTTAAGAAAGACTTCAGCTACAGTGTTAAGACGTCTTAGATGGTAGATAATGCTGTTAAAATATAATACACAGAAGTAAGAATGAGGAGTAATGTATAATGGCAGTAGATAATAACGAGGAAAAGAATAAAATAGTTCTTAACCGTAAGATGAGATTATGGAACAAGTATAAGAAGCCAGTAATAGGTGTTATTTTGGCTGTAGTAGTTATTGCAGTTGTTGCAATTGTTCTTAAATTATGCAGTATTGGAAAGCCAGTGGAAGATAAGGCGACAACACTTGCCAATAACAATAATAATAACAATGATATAATTATTACACAGTCATCTATAGAGATGTCTAACAATGAAACAACAAGTGCAGCTGATACAGAGAGTACAACATCAGCTGTAACAGAAAGCACAACAAGCAGTACAACATCAGCAGCTCAGGTATCAGGCAGAGTTGCCAAGATTACAACTAAGGCAGAGATACAGGAATACACATCACGTTCTAATTATGATGATGCAGTATTCTTTGGTGATATGATTGTATCAGGTATAGGTGAATATGGTTATCTTGACACATCACGCATATTCTCAGATAATAACCTTACAACAGATAAGGCACTTAATTCAGTGTCAAGTGTTGCGGCGGCTAATCCATCTAAGGTATATGTCCTTGTTGGACTTAATGACCTTAACTATGGAACAAGGTCAGGAGAGAATGTAGCTGAGAGAATAGGTTCAATAGTAGAGTCGCTTAAGGAAGCAATTCCATCAGTAAAGGTATATGTAGTGTCACTTCTTCCTATAACACAGAGCTTTGAGGCAAAGTCAAATGTAAAGATAACACAGGCAGCTATTGATGAAGCTAACAGTACACTTGCAGCCAGGGCGACAGAGTATGGAATGACATTTATAGATATAGCAGATGCATTTAAGGATGAGTCTGGATATCTTAATACAGATGTATCAACAGGTGGATATAACCTTAATCATAACTATTACCCATTCTTCCTTAATAATATATCGGGAGCGTCTAACTAATGAAATTTTATGTAATGTCACTATTTCCACAGATGATTTTGGATGGGTTGAATACAAGTATAACAGGCAGGGCTATAGATTCAGGAGTATTGTCTATAGAAGCTGTTGATATAAGGGATTTTTCCAATAATAAGCATATGAAGGTAGATGATTACCCATATGGCGGAGGAGCAGGAATGGTTATGCAGCCGGGACCTGTGTGCGATGCTTATGAGAGCATAGCAGCCAGATGTTCAGGAAGACCAAGGGTTGTGTATATGACACCACAGGGGCATACATTTAACCAGCATATGGCAGAAGAATTTGCCAAAGAAGAAGAACTTGTAATTCTTTGTGGACATTATGAGGGAATTGATGAGAGAGCACTTGAAAGCATAGTTACAGACTATGTGTCAATTGGAGATTATGTCCTGACAGGTGGAGAGCTTCCGGCGATGGTTGTTATCGACTCAGTGTCAAGATTAGTTCCGGGAGTACTTAATAATGATGAGTCAGCCCAGACAGAGAGCTTCTCAGATGGTTTATTAGAATATCCACAGTACACAAGACCAGCCAATTACAAAGGTATGGAAGTGCCAGAAGTATTATTATCAGGTCACCACGGCAATATAGAGAAGTGGAGGCACGAGAAGTCGTTAGAACGTACTAAGAAGTACAGACCGGACTTATATGAGAAATATATGGCTGAGAACAATAATAACAGTTAAAATAATTGTTGACGGATAAGATATTTATGTGGTAAACTAATCAAGTCTTTTGGTGAATAACTTGATTGTTTACTACAGGATATTATGATGTGAAGTCACAATAAGCCTAGATAGCTCAGTCGGTAGAGCAGAGGACTGAAAATCCTCGTGTCACTGGTTCGATTCCGGTTCTAGGCACTTATTTATACCATAGGTATTACGTTATGTAGTATCTATGGTTTTTTTGTATCCCAATAATAAATAACAGTAAATAAAAGATGAGAGTGTAACAATGAATTGGAATGGAGATAAGAGTATAAAGATGAATTTAGATAAAACGGGAAAATCGGATAAAACAGGAACTACAAATAAGGATATTAAATATGATGATATATTATTGAATGGCAATGCAGGAACTACAAATAAAAATTCAGGCATTAAACCGAATGTTAAATATAATGATATATTGTCTAAGTTAGATAAATATAAAGATGAAAATATAGTACCTATGCATATGCCGGGGGCTAAGAGAAATAAAGAATTAATTGAGTTATATATGGGTGATATGGGAAATCCATATGAGAAAGATATAACGGAGATTAATGGTTTTGATAATATGCACAATGCCGAAACTATTATTAAAGATGCGTTTGATGAGGCGGCGGAGCTTTATGGAGCTGATGAGAGCTGGTATCTGGTAAATGGAAGCACTGCAGGTAATATGTCGGCAATATGCGGAGTTACCCATAAAAATGATGTTGTTATAATGGCAAGAAACTGTCATATATCAGTTTATAATGCAGTTATCCTCAATGAACTGAATCCTGTGTATATTTATCCAGAATATGATGAGGAATATGGGTATTATAAGGGGATAACATTAAAAGAAATTAAGGACATTGTGGATAAATACAGCTCAGACCATGACAGAAATGATATTAAAGCCGTGATACTTACATCACCAACTTATGAGGGAAATGTATCTGATATTAAATCAATAGCAGAGTATCTTCATCAATATAATATTCCATTGATTGTTGATGAGGCTCATGGTGCACATTTTAATTTCTCAGAAAGCTTTCCTCAGTCAGCAGTTAAGAGTGGGGCTGATGTAGTAATTAACAGTGTGCATAAGACCCTTCCATCACTTACACAGACAGCGATTATGCATATTAATTATGGAATAGTTGATGTAGAACGTATAAGAAGGTATTGGAACATATACCAGTCGACAAGTCCATCGTATATATTAATGTCTTCCATAGCAAGAAGCTTAAGCATTGTTAAGAATGACGGTGATAAATTATTTGCTGAATATGTTGATAAGCTCACTATTTTAAGAAATGGATTGTCAGAATTAAAGCATATCAGGTTAATAAAGACGGATGACATATCAAAGCTTGTATTAGGATATAAAGATGCAAAATGGTTATATGACACTTTATTTTATAAATATAAAATCCAGCTTGAAATGTCATCTATAAAGTATGTGATAGCGATGACATCAATATTTGACTCGCAGGAGTATTATGATAGATTTCTTGCGGCATTAAAAGAGATAGACGAAGAATTAGATAATAGAGTTCTTGCGGCATTAAAGGAGATAGACGAAGAAATAGATGAGAGTAGGAGTAAATATAATAATAGAAGTAAAGATAAGATTTTAATTAATGATGAGGATAATGGTAATAAGGTAAATATTGACGATTTCAGGGATGAGCAGACTTTAACAATTGCGGAAGCATTTAACAGGCGGGATTTATCAGGTTGTGATGAAATTCAGATGAATAATGAGAAGATATATGGTAAGATAAGTGGAGAGTCAGTGTATGTATATCCACCGGGAATACCGATATTATGTCCGGGAGAGGTTATTACACGAAAGATTATTGCAATACTTCAGGCGGCTGGTGAGGCAGGTCTGGAGGTTGTAGGTGTAAAAGAAGGAGCTTTGTTATGCCTGAGATAGCATTTTTAATGGGAAAAAGTTCAAGTGGTAAAGATAATATATTTAAGGCTTTAGTTGGTGATAAGGAGCTAAATCTTAAGACTGTTATTATGTATACAACAAGACCTATGAGAGCTGGAGAAAAAGAAGGTGTAGAGTATTATTATGTAGATAATGAGAAGGCATTGGAGCTTGAAGCGGCGGATAAAGTAATAGAGATGCGGATATATAACACAGTGTATGGAAGTATTTTACAGTTGATGATGGGCAGATCAGGCTTGGAAGCGGTGACAAGTACATTGTTATAGGTACTATTGAGGCTTACAATAAATTTTGTGCATACTTTGGAAAAGATGCAATATTACCGATATATATAGAAGTCGATGATGGAATAAGGCTTATGAGAGCTATCAACAGGGAACAGAAGCAGGAAGTACCACAGTATGAGGAAATGTGCAGGCGTTTTCTTGCAGACAGTAAAGATTTCTCGGAGGAAAAGATTAAGGAAGCCGGAATTAATCAGAGATTTAGCAACGATGGAACAATAGAGGATTGTATAAGGGACATCAAAGAGGCAATTAAACAGCAGCTTTTATAAATGCAGTAAGAGTGAGTTGGCTTGAATTGTATTAATGATATTTATATGATACAATTACATGATGGTGGACACGAAAGAGAGTAAAGTTATGGATATAAAGATTAATGATATACAGACATCATCTTCAGTTCAGCAGGTGAAGAATACAGAGAGTACGGACAGTAGTTTTAAGTTTACTCTTATTAGTAATATAGAAGAAAAGGATCTTCAGGAAAAGCTTGGCAGTATGATGGAACAGATTACTGAGCAGGGTGAGAAGATTGCAAAGCATATGGATATTAAGGATATGCGAAAGTACAGGGAGCTTGTTAAGGGGTTTCTTAATGAGGTTGTTAACCGTTCCCATAAGTTCTCAAGAGAGAACTTTCTTGATAGACGAGGCAGACACAGAGTATATGGTATTGTTAAACTTGTGGATAAGAATCTTGATGAGCTGGCAGGAGAACTTGTTAAAGAAGAGAAAAATCATCTTGAGATTGTAGGAAGAATTGATGATATCAGGGGTTTATTGCTTGATATATCAGCATAAGATTGGAGTATATAATGAGCACATTTTCAGATATTTATGGATACGATACAATTAAAGAGCATTTACAGAACGCAATTAAATTAGATAAGGTATCACACGCTTACATTATCAATGGAGGGCTTGGTGCTGGAAAGAAGATGATTGCCAAGATATTTGCAAAAGCATTACAGTGTGAGGCAGAAGGCGATAATAAGCCTTGTAATAAATGTCATTCCTGTATACAGACAGAGTCAGGCAATCAGCCTGATATAATATGGGTACGACACGAGAAGCCTGCAAGTATAGGTGTAGATGATGTAAGAGATCAGATAATATCAGATATGCTTATTAAACCATACTCAAGCCGTTATAAGATATACATTATAGATGAGGCTGAGAAGCTTACAGTGCAGGCACAGAATGCACTTCTTAAGACTATAGAAGAGCCACCAGCGTATGGTATTGTTATATTTCTTACGACTAACGCAGACATTTTCTTACAGACTATTATATCAAGATGTGTGCTTCTTGATTTAAAGCCATTAAAGGAAAGCGTAGTTATGGATTATCTTAAGGATAACTATGACGTGTCAGAATATGAACGTAAGTTTGCGGCTGATTTTGCACAGGGTAAGATTGGACGTGCTAAGACTATTATAGAAAGTACGGAATTCGCACATTTAAAGAATGATGTTATGCACGTTATCAAGAATGTGAAGGATATGACGGCGGCAGACATAATGGCAGTTGTTAAAGATGTGACTAATTACAAGCTTACAATAGACGATTATCTTGATCTTATGGCTATGTGGTTCAGGGACGTGCTTATGTTTAAGAGTACCAATGATACGAATTATCTAATATTTAGTGATGAGATTTCGCTTATCAAATCGCAGGCTGAGGTTATGTCATACGAAGGAATTCAGGATATACTTAATTCTATAGATAAAGTAAAGGTAAGACTTAAGGCCAATGTTAATTTTGACTTATGCATAGAACTTCTTATTATGGCTATGAAAGAGGATATGTAGGCAGTTAGTGAATAATTGGCTGATGTTAGGAATTAATATTTGGCAGGATTGGAGATTAAAAATAGATGACTAAAGTTGTTGGTGTTAGATTCAGGCAGGTGGGCAAAATATATTTCTTTGCACCGGGACAGTATAATGTTGAGGTTGGTCAGCACGTTATTGTTGAAACAGCAAGAGGAATTGAGTATGGCCACGTTGTTCTTGGTGAAAGAGAGGTTGAGGATTCAGCAGTTGTACAGCCGCTTAAGGCTATTATCAGAATATCGACACCTGATGATGATGAAAGGGAAGCTAAGAACAGGGAAAAGGAAAAAGAAGCGTATAAGATATGTCTTGAGAAGATTAAGAAGCATAATCTTGAAATGAAGCTTATAAAGGTTGAGTATACATTTGACAATAATAAAGTATTGTTCTACTTTACAGCGGATGGAAGAATTGATTTCAGAGAGCTTGTAAAGGATCTGGCAGCAGTATTTAAGACAAGAATTGAACTTCGTCAGATTGGTGTAAGAGATGAAACTAAGATATTAGGCGGAATTGGTTCTTGTGGAAGACCATTGTGCTGTGCAACATATATGCCAGAGTTCATACCAGTGTCAATTAAGATGGCAAAGGAACAGAATTTATCGCTTAATCCATCAAAGATATCGGGTGTGTGTGGAAGACTTATGTGCTGTCTTAAGAATGAGCAGGAAACTTACGAGGAGCTTAACAGCAACCTTCCTAATGTGGGAGATTATGTTACTACACCTGAGAAGTTAAAGGGTGAGGTATCAAGCGTTAATGTGTTAAGACAGCTTGTTAAGGTAATTGTCACACTTGATGGAGATGAGAAAGAGATAAGAGAGTATCCTGTTGCTGAGCTTAGATTTAAGCCTAAGAGAAGAAACGACAGAATGAATATAGATGATAAAGAGTTAAAAGAACTCGAAGAGCTTGAGAAAAAGGAAGGAAAAGCCCATATTAATGATGACTGATGCTAAGATTAATGCAGGTATTAATGCCAATGAGAGAATTGATGACTTATGCAGGGATAATCTCAGACTAATCCAGAATACAGATGTGTTCTGTTTTGGAATGGATGCTGTGTTGTTGTCTACATTTGCGAAGGCCGGAAAGAACCAGAAGGTGCTTGATATGGGTACTGGAAATGGTGTAATACCAATTCTTATGCAGGCGAAAAATCCAGGCAGTATGTATACAGGCTTGGAAATTCAGGATATCAGTTATGACCTTGCTGTCAGAAATGTTGAACTTAATAGTCTGTCAGACAAGGTTAATATTGTAAAAGGTGATATTAAAGAAGCTTCACATATTTTAGGTGGGGCTTCTTTTAATGTGGTTACAAGCAATCCACCATATATGAATGAAAATCACGGAATTGTTAATCCTGAGAGTGCCAAGGCAATCGCAAGACACGAGCTTCTATGCAGTCTTGAGGACGTTGTAAGGGAAGCTTCAAAGTGCCTTAAGGTTAAGGGACATATGTATATGGTTCACAGACCATCAAGACTTGTAGATATATTTACTTCTATGAAGAATAACCACCTTGAGCCAAAGCGTATAAGGCTTGTGTATCCGCATATAGATAAGCCAGCTAATATGGTGCTTATAGAGGCGGTAAAGGGCGGACGTTCACAGCTTATAGTGGAAGAACCACTTATTGTATACAATAGCGATGGAAGTTACACGGAAGAACTTTTAAAAATGTACAATTAGTATGAATTTAAGAGAGGAGCAGTATGGAAGATAATATTACAGATATTGATTATGATAGTGTGCAGGCACATGAAGAATTTAATGGCTCTCATAATAATAGCGGAGTTGGGCAGTTATATTTGTGTGCAACTCCGATTGGTAATCTTGAGGATATTACGTTCAGGGTGTTAAGGATATTAAAGGAAGTTGATATTATTGCGGCGGAGGATACGAGAAACAGCATAAAGCTGCTTAATCATTTTGAGATTAATACGCCGATGACAAGCTATCATGAATATAACAAGTATGATAAGGCAAAGGTGCTTGTTGAGAAGATGCTTAAAGGAATGTCAGTCGCTGTAATAACTGATGCTGGAACACCTGGAATATCTGACCCGGGAGAGGAGCTTGTAAGGCAGGCACTTGCATCAGGAATTAAGGTATCATCAGTTCCTGGTGCGGCAGCGTGTATAACGGCACTTACAATGTCGGGACAGGCAACAAGACGTTTTGCATTTGAAGCATTTCTTCCGGCGGACAAGAATGAGCGTAAAGACATATTAAAAGAGCTTGAAGATGAAACAAGAACAATGATTATATACGAAGCTCCACACAGGCTTTTAAAGACACTTAAAGAGCTTTCTGAGGTGTTAGGAGGAAGCAGGGCAGTTACTATATGCAAGGAACTTACCAAACGCTATGAGAATAGTATGGTTACAACGCTTGCAGAGGCGTGCAGTTATTATGAGAATAACCAGCCAAGGGGCGAGTATGTTCTTGTAATTGCTGGAAAAGACAGAAATGAGCTTAAAGAGGAAGCACAGGCACAGTGGCTTACTATGTCTGAGCAGGAACACGTTGATATGTATATAGCACAGGGACTTGATAAAAAAGAGGCTATGAAGGCAGCAGCCAGGGACAGGGGCGTATCTAAGAGGGATATATATAATAAGCTTCTGGGAAATTAGTTCTTAAAAGAAAAAATGTTACACAAATGTTAAAAACTTATATAAAAGAGTGATTAAAAGAGAGTCTTAGCTAAAATAAATTTAAGAGTAAATTTTAAAATTATAGGTGGAGTGGTACAAATCCCCTTCTTTGTCAGATAATATTTCTGGTAAGGAAGGGGATTTCTTATCTTCTAATCTTCTATTGTATGTTCATTGATAATTGCCTTAATGGCCTTATAAAGGTAAGGCTTGAGCCTGTCAATATCAGCTGGTTCTTTGTAAAGGATTGAGCTGTAGCATGTTGAGCTTATAAGCTCGACAATCATAAACAGCATAATCTCGGGCTCGTTGAGGTTAAGACCAGAGTCTTCAAGCATTTCATAGTAGATATCTTTAAAATTAATGTCGTCATCAGCGACATTGGTTGTAAGAGCCTCTTTAAATATTCCCCACGACAGGTTCTTTGATATAAATGTAAGAAGTGTCTGGTTGGTGTTAAGCACATTAATTATGTGGTCAGCAATAAATATAATCTCCTCAGTAAATGTAATTGTAAACGAATGGTCATTAATCTGCTGTTCTTTTATATGAAGCTCTAATGCACTCACTGCATTTTTAAAGAGCTTGCTTGCCTCGTGAGAAACGAGCTTATTTCTTATATCATATTTATCTTTGAAATACAGATAAAAAGTTCCCTTGGCAATTCCAGCTTTCTGTGAAATCTCGGCAATTGATGTCTTGGAAACACCCTGCGTTGTAAAGAGCTTAAAAGCTGTATCTAAGAGGGAAGTCCTTTTCTGTTGTTTGTTGTTCTCAAGTTTTCCCATAAAATCTCCAATCTAATGCAGGCATAATATTAGTTGTTCTGTTCAATTAATATTCTACCATGTTAAAATAAAAAATCTATAAAAAAATGACTTTTAGTCATTTTGAGTATTGACTATCGGTCATTTTGTGCTAGAATAACACTTGCAAAGAAAATGACCAAAAGTCATATTTGAGAGATCACGGTCATATGTATTGAATTGATAATAAATGTAATTAATTAAGAGAGTTATTAATTATTGAGAGGTTATCAGTCCAATCAAAGTAAAATTACGTCGCAGACGTAGAAATGAGGCGAGTTATGGAAAAGTTTGGAAAAGTAATTGTTAAACTCAGAATTCCAATTCTTATTCTGAGTTTCCTGCTTCTTATTCCATCTGCAATCGGATACTTTAATACAAGAGTTAATTACGATATTCTGTATTATCTTCCGAATGAGATAGAGACTATGCAGGGTCAGGACATTCTTATGGATGACTTCAATAAGGGTGCATACGCGATGGTCGTTGTCCAGAATATGGATACGAAGTCTACTGACAGACTTATTAAGAAGGTAGAGAATGTAGACCACGTTGCACAGGTTATTTCTTACACAGGAATAGTTGGTGAAGATGTTCCATCTGAGATTGTTCCATCAAAATTCAGAAAGTATTTCGAGAATGACAGCACAGATACAACTTTATTTGCAATATTCTTCGATAATACAACTTCAAGTGATGATACTATGAATGCTATCATACAGATAAGAGAGCAGACAGAGGGTCAAGCCTTTATAAGTGGTATGTCAGCAGTAGTTACGGATACTAAGAATCTTTCGGAGAAAGAGACACCACTTTATGTACTTATAGCAGTAGTTCTTGTATGTATCGTGCTTGCTATATTTATGGATTCATTTCTTGTACCAGTATTCTTTATGATAAGTATAGGAATGGCAATTGTATACAACCTGGGTTCTAACATTTTATTAGGTGAGGTTTCATATATAACTAAAGCTCTTGCGGCTGTACTTCAGTTAGGTGTTACACTGGATTATTCAATCTTCTTATGGCACAGCTACAAGGAAATGAAGGAAATATATCCGGATGACCACAAGGAAGCGATGGCAGTTGCCATTAGTAATACACTTACATCCGTAGTTGGTTCTTCTATAACAACAGTTGCAGGTTTCATTGCACTTTGCTTTATGAGCTTCACACTTGGTCTTGACCTTGGTATCGTTATGGCAAAGGGTGTTGTATTCGGTGTTATCGGTTGTGTAACAATCCTTCCATCATTGATACTTACATTTGACAGGGCATTAGAGAAGACAATGCATCGTGAGATTATGCCAAACTTCGATAAGCTTGCTACATTTATAGTAAACCACTCATGGATATTTGTAATTGTCTTTGTTGTATTATTAGGACCTGCTATATATGGACAGAATCATACATCAGTATATTATGATTTGTCTGATACACTTCCAGATGACCTTGCCTGCTCACAGGCTAATAAGAAGCTGGAAGAAAACTTTGATATGAATTCAATCTATATGATACTTGCTGACTCTAGTATGTCTACAGATACAGCTAACGAAATGCTTGATAAGTTAGGTGATGTAGACGGTGTACAGTTCGCACTCGGACTTGACACAGCACTTAAGTCTGGTATTCCACAGGAATTCTTACCGGCTAAGACAGTATCAGAGCTTAAGGGTGAAGATTATCAGATAATGATGATTGCTACAGATTACAAAATAGCATCAGATGAAATTAACAATCAGATTAGTAAGGTGAATGATATTGTAAAGTCTTACGATTCTAAGGCAATGGTAGTTGGTGAAGCTCCTTGTACCAAGGATCTTATCACTATAACAGATAAGGACTTTAAGACAGTCAGTGCGGTATCAATAGTAGCTATATTTGTTATTATCCTGTTCGTACTTAAATCAATATCGCTTCCAATTATACTTGTTTCAGCAATCGAATTTGCTATCTTTGTTAATATGGGTATTCCATATTTTACGCATACACAGATACCATTTATTGCATCAGTAGTTATCGGTACTATCCAGCTTGGTGCAACAGTCGATTATGCTATTCTTATGACAACAAGATATAAGAAGGAAAGAAGCCAGGGATACGCTAAGAAGGAAGCAATTCAGATAGCTCTTTCAACATCAATACCATCAATTATTGTTAGTGCACTTGGTTTCTTTGCCGCAACATTTGGTGTTGGATGTATAGCTTCAGTTGATATGATTGGTTCGCTTTGTACACTTATGGCGCGTGGTGCAATTATAAGTATGTTCGTAGTTATCTTCATACTTCCATCATTGTTTGTATTATGTGATAAGCTCATTATCAATACAAGTATAGGATTTAAGCCTAAGAAGAATCAGGATATGTAATCAGAAAGATGTATGAACGGGTCAAAGGTGTATATGCCGTAACAGATATAAGAATATATCAGGAAGTAAGAAAATGGAGGAATAGTTATGGTTAAGAAGACTTTATTTAAATATAGTTCAGTATTATTAAGTGTTGTTCTTATTGCTTCAACACTTACAGGCTGTGGCACTAGCACAGCATATAATCAGACAGGCAGTGAGGTTGCAATAAGCAGTGAGGCTGCTTCTAATACAGAGAATATTATAACAAATGCTATTAAGAACGAGCTTTCAATATCAAATACAAGTACATTAAAGACAAATACAAGAGACGAGATGGTATATGTATTTGATAAGGCAGACGGAACTCAGGATCACGTTCTTGTAACAGAAAAGGTTACTGATTCTAAGGGCGAAACAACAACTAACCAGAGCACATCTGATAAGACTGCTCCTGTTTCAATAAAGGTTACTTACAAGTTAAATGGTGTTGAAACTAAGCCAGAAGATATGATTGGCAAGAGTGGTAAGGTTACTATCAGATATGACTATACTAACAATGAGAAGAAGAATATAACAGTTAATGGAAAGTCACAGACAGCTTATGTTCCATTTACTATGATTACAGGAACACTTCTTCCAACAGATAAGTTCAGTAATGTAGAAGTTACTAACGGCAAGGTAAGCAAGGTTGGCGATAATATCATTGCACTTGGTATGGCTATGCCAGGCTTAAAGGATACTTTAAACCTTAAGTTTGATGGTGAAAGCCTTGATATGGATATTCCAGAATACTTTGAAATATCAGCAGATGTAGAGGATTTCGAGCTTGATATGTCTATGTCAGTTGCTACAACAAGCACACTTAATGATATAGATACAGATGATTTCTCACTTGCTAAGCTTGAAGATAAGATGAATGAGCTTCAGTCAGCAGCTGACCAGCTTACAGATGGAACAGTTACTCTCCAGAATGGTACACAGACACTTTCTGACAGTATTCCAGCACTTACAGATGGCGTGAACCAGTTAAATGATGGTGCGAGCCAGCTTAAAGATGGTATCTATGCTTATACAGATGGTGCTACAGCTCTGGCAGCAGGTGCAGGACAGCTTAAGGATGGTATCAGTGCATACACAGCAGGAGCTAACCAGCTTGGTGCAGGTGCAGGACAGTTACAGTCAGGTTTAAAGACTTATACTGATGGTGTAGGAGCACTTAATGCAGGTTCAGGCACATTACAGAGTGGTCTTTCAACATATACAGGCGGTGTTGCCAGTGCGGCAGCAGGTGCAGTTTCATTACAGACAGGTTTAAAGGCTTATACAGATGGTGTTGCTAGTGCAGAGGCAGGAGCTTCACAATTAAATGAAGGAATAAAGAGCATTAAGACAGCACTTATTGGAAATGTTGTTAAGGAACTTGCAGCTAATTCAACAGCTTATAAGATGAATTCTGTAGCAGACTCAACAGGAAAGACTGTTATGGAGCAGGCAACTGATTTACAGAAATTAGGAACAGCATTAGGCCTTAGTGATGTAACTATAGCAACAGACCTTAGTAATCTGGGCAAGAAGAGCAGTAGTGAGGCAGCAACAGATATATCGACTTATTTTGTAAAGTATCTTACAGCTTATACAACTAATATAATAACAGAGACATATACAGAAGCTGTGACAAGCGGTAAGCCATATACTCCACAGGTATCACAGGCTGGTTCAAAGGATTATGTATATGCTAACCAGTTAGGACTTCTTATTAAGGCTGCTGGTAATATAGGTGCTTCAAGTGCATTAGATGCAGTTGTTAGCAATCTTAGCAATAATGAAACTATTAATGCAGCATTAAAGCAGCTTACAGATGGAAGCCAGTCATTAACAGACGGACTTGGTGAACTTGTTAAGAATAACGATACACTTAACGCAGGTGCATCACAGCTTAATGCAGGACTTGCACAGCTTAGTGGTAACAATGATACACTTAATGGTGGTATAGCACAGATAAGTGCAGGACTTGCACAGCTTAGCGATAACAATGATACACTTAATGGTGGTATAGCACAGATAAGCGCAGGACTTGCACAGCTTAACGACAATAATGATACACTTAACGGTGGTATTGAACAGATTGCAGGCGGTTTCAGCACACTTAATTCTAACAACGAAGCTTTAAGAAGTGGTTCTACACAGCTTGCTGATGGAACATCAACACTTAAGTCATCTTCTGTAACTTTAGCAGATGGTGTAACACAGCTTAATGATGGTGCTATAACACTTAAAGATGGTATGGCAGAATTCAATGAGACAGGTATTAAAGCTATTACAAGTCTTGTTGGTGATGATGCTGATACAGCAGTAGATACAATCAAGGAAGTAATCAAGCTTGGTCAGAATTACAACACATTCCTTGGTAAGTCAGATGGTAAGGATAATTCAGTAACGTTTATATATAAGACAGCTGAATTAACTAAATAAGCTTACTTTTCCAAAACTCTCATATATAAATTATGCCGGCCCGGTCGGCGGAAAGATTAATAATCTTTCAAAAAACCCCACAGAAATTCATATCTGTGGGGTTTTTGCTATGCAGACAGTGCGTTAAAGGTTACGCAGCTGCGACAGTATAGTTATATGTTAATATAATTCCATAATCATTTTGAATGTTATGATATGCTTTTAAAATAATCTTCAAGTCTTGTAAATGTCTTAATAAGTACGGCGGCTTCATCTTCGCTTAAATCGTCAGTTATATGTTTAATCATATCCCGATGAAATCTCATATGGTGAGTGTATGCCGCATTACCCTTTGGTGTGAGGGAAGCATATACGACACGGCGGTCTTCTTCACTTCTTGTCCTTATTACATATCCCTTTTTAACAAGTCCGTTAATGCCGACTGTAAGAGTTCCCATAGTCACGCCTAAGGCCTTGGATATTGTTCCCATAGTGCGTGGCTCTTTAATTCCGATAGCTTCAATTATGTGCATATCAGTAACTGTGATGTCAGAAAATTCATCTGTAATTAAAGCCTTTTCTTCAATGTTCATTATATCATTGAATAAAGTTACTAAAATAGAGTTCAATGATTCGTAAATGTCCATAGGTATTACTTTCCTCGCTTCAAAATATTTTTAATTATACAATGAAATGGTGTGTTAATGCAACAAAATACTGCGGTATTTATGAGTTAATGCGTTAAATACAATTTGCAATTTTATAGGATAAGTAGTATCATTAAATGGAGTATTATTTTGACAATATAGAGCAATAAAAGTACAGATTATTGCCATAAAATATTACTTAATATCAGGTTTAAAGTTTAATGATAGATGGAGGCACGTATGAAGTTCATAGCAATTGGCGAATTGATGTTAAGATTGTCACCACCTAACTATGAGAAGATAGTTACAACCCACAATTTCATAGTTAACTATGGTGGAGCAGAAGCCAACGTAGCAGTTTCACTCGCTAACCTTGGTGTAGATTCAACATTTTTTACAGTATTACCTAACACAGACCTTGGTAAGTCTTGTATCAACTACCTTAAGGCTAATGATGTACACACTAAGCACATTATCAAGTCTGACGGAAGAATGGGACTTTATTACCTTGAAGAAGGTGTTTCAGTAAGACCTTCACAGGTAATATATGATAGAGGAAGCTCAGCATTTGCTGAATATGATTATAAGGATGTAGATTTTGAGAACATCTTAAAGGATTATGACTGGTTACATTTAAGTGGCATCACACCAGCTCTTTCATATAACTGCCGTCGTCTTATAGATAAGGCTATCAAGGCAGCTAAGAAGCTTGGACTTACGGTAAGCTTTGATCCTAATTTCAGAAGTACATTATGGTCTTTTGAAACAGCAAGGGATGTACTCAGCAGATATCTTCCATATGTAGATGTACTTATAGGTATTGAGCCTATCCATGTATACAATGCAGATGGTACAGATGTTAAGGACGGCCTTACTATGGATCCATCATTTGAGGATATGGACAGAGTATTCAAGGCTATTGATGAGCAGTACCATATGAAAGCAATTGCAAGAACAGTACGTTATGTTCATTCAGGAAGTAATAACTCTCTTAAGGCTTTCTACTATGCTGACGGAAAGACTTACGAAAGCAAGACACTCAATTTTGAGATTGTTGACCGTGTTGGTGGTGGAGATGCATTCTCTTCTGGTCTTATCTATGCTCTTATGCAGAATGACTGGAAGCACGAAGATATCGTCAATTTCGCAGTAGCTTCTTCAGTAATGAAGCACGCTATCCGCGGCGATACTAACATCACAAGCGTTGACCAGATTAAGCGACTTATGAATAATGCTTCATTTGATGTGCAGAGATAATAAGCGTAGGTCATACAGAAGGAAGGTCTAAGGAAAATCAGTACTTGAATAATGATTTTCCCTAGACCTTCTTCATATGAGATTAATAACAGATAGATTATGGTTAATATACCGGAGGATATATGAAAAAAATAAAAGAACTTATGCCGGAGGCATATGATTTTAATGGAAAGCTTTCATTAAAACAGGCGATACCACTTGGACTTCAGCACGTTATGGCGATGTTTGTAGGAAATCTTACACCGTTGCTTATTATTACAGGAGCCTGTGGTATTGGAGCAGGAAGTGAGTATGCATCTATTCAGGTTGCACTTTTACAGAATGCTATGATTATAGCTGGTATTGTAACACTTATACAGTTGTTTTCAATTGGACCTGTTGGAGGCAAGGTGCCTATTATTATGGGTACAAGCTCTGGATTTATCGGAGTATTCAGCAGTATAACAAAGGTTATGGGAGGCGGAGTATTAGCCTATGGTGCAATTATGGGAGCATCCATTATAGGTGGTCTTTTTGAAACTGTGCTTGGTGCATTTATTAAGCCTTTAAGAAGATTTTTCCCATCAGTTGTAACAGGAACTGTTGTGCTTTCTATTGGACTGTCACTTATTTCTGTTGGTATCAATTCATTCGGTGGTGGAAACGGGGCTAAAGACTTTGGCTCATTAGAGAATCTGTTTCTGGCGTTTGTTGTGCTTATTGTTATATTATTCGTTAAGCACTGGACAAAGGGATATCTTAGTTCATCATCTATACTGATTGGAATTATAGTTGGTTATATTGTAGCAGCTATTATGGGCTGTGTGCTTCCACATACAGCAGTTAATGCTGAGGGAGTTGAATATACTAAGTCATGGGTACTTAACTGGAATAAGGTTGCAGAAGCTAAGTGGATTGCGATTCCTAAGTTCATGCCAGTTAAGCCAGTGTTTGACTTAAGAGCAATACTTCCTGTGATTGTTATGTTTGTTGTAACAGCAGTAGAAACTGTTGGAGATATATCAGGTGTTATGGTCGGTGGAGTAGGAAGAGAAGCGACAGATAAAGAACTTTCAGGCGGAGTTATGTGTGATGGTTTAGGTTCATCGCTTGCAGCACTTTTCGGTGTGCTTCCTAATACATCATTCAGCCAGAATGTTGGCCTTGTTGCAATGACTAAGGTTGTTAACAGAATTGCACTTGCATCTGGTGCTGTATTCCTTATATTATGTGGTCTTATTCCTAAGCTTGGAGCATTAATATCAATCATGCCACAGTCAGTACTTGGTGGTGCGGCAGTTATGATGTTCTCATCAATTATTGTAAGTGGTATCCAGCTTATCACTAAGGAGCCGCTTGATGCAAGAAGGCTTTCTATTGTATCGGTTGCACTTGGTGTAGGCTATGGTATGGGTGTAAGCCCTGCAATCCTTGCACATACACCACAGGCAGTACAGCTTATGTTTGGTGAGTCTGGTATTGTTCCAGCAGCATTTGTAGCAATATTACTTAACATAATTCTTCCTAAGGATAAAGCTGAGGAAACGGTTAAAGAAGTTGTTTCAGAAGAAGCAGCAACAATAAAGGAAAAGGCTGTAACTAAATAAGGTACAGCAATTAGCGAAGATACCGGGAAAGACGAATAAGGTCATCAGGAGTATCAATATCATATAATTCATATTCATCCTGTGCAGGAACTAAAACAACCTGTGCAGGATATTTTTTTGCAATAAAACCGCCACCCTTGCCTTGTGGAAGATTCATCAGTTCATCATAATATCTGGCTGGGAATATTACAGGAGAACCAGGAGTTCCATTAAAAGCAAGACGGCATATCTTACTATTATTATTGAAATAATTATTATTGACATTGCTGGATTTATCTGTGCTGTTACAAGCAAAATAACTGCTGTTGTAGTAAATAAATAAAAGGCACAGCAGCTGAAGGCTTGTCTTAGTGATAAGCGGCTGGTCTGATGGAAGAAATAATATCCCTTGGGTGCAGCAGCTTTTGTGTCTGTTAGTTTCCTTTAGAATACGTGAAACACCAAGACGTACCATATCATTTCTGTAAGGCATATTGTGTTTAATGCAATGTATATGTTCCCGTTCACATATCTGTACAAGCTCATCATGACGGGTTACGGCAAGAGTTTTACCAAAGCTTACAAAGTGGCTTATATTTATCGCATTTTCAAAGAGAGTGTTGTTGTTGAAGGAGGCTAAAAGCTTGTTGGTACCGAATCTTTTTGACATACCGGATGCCATAATAATGCACGAAATAGAGCTGAAGGTATTATCAATATCGATTAAAAGTACATCAGATCTGCTTTTAATACTGTCAAGAAATTCTGTGGATTGTTTTCTGATGACCGCTAATACGCGTGAGTTATCAAGAAGACTTTTAATGTTCTCCTGAAAAGGGATACAGGAGCTTTCCAGATAACCAAGCTCGTCAATAACAAATACACTATCAGCAGAGGTCATAAGATGCTTCATAATGGCAGGACAGGCGCAGTTAATAAAGCCATCCTCTACGGAGGTCATGTTGTTGCCTTTTTTAGGGGAAACAGGAGTGAGTGTACGTGGTCTGCCAATCACATATTCTTTTCCATCATCTATAAGATTAGATTTAATAACAACTTCTGGTGTGTCTGTTCTGCGGCTTAGCAGATAATTGAAAAAATCAGACATATCCATAGTTTCTTCAATCTGGTTTAAAATGCTGTTTAACAGATATGATTTACCACTTCCCCGCTCTCCCGTAATAAACAAGTGCTTTTTATGGGACATTTTAAAAAAAGTAATTACAGCCAGAGCGTCTAAATAACAATTATCCATAGATTAAGTCACCTCATTTCAGTAAATGCTTTTATAACGTAGGCGTGTCTAGTGTAAATAGACATATATACGCAGTATAGGTATAGGCTATAATGCCACAACTACGCGGTGGGTTTTATGGTTAATGTCAGTACATTCAATGACATTAATATTATCATATATAAGAGACATCTTTTCATTAATAATATCAAGAGAGTCTGTATGTGTATTAATGGTGCTAAGGATTGTCCCAGACTTCATAAGAAGTATATTATCGCAGTATTCTAAAGCAAGCTCAGGGCTGTGAATACACATTAGGGCGCATCTGCCATCGGATACAATACTTCTTATGTGCTGCATAAGAAGATGACGGTTAGAAAAATCAAGTGCACTATCCGGTTCATCGAGAAGAAGCAGTGGGGAAGCCTCTATTATGGTGCGTGCCAGAATACATAACTGCTTCTGCCCTTCGCTTAAAGCTAAGAAGTCTGATTCGTATAAACCCTTAAGTCCAACCATATCAATAGCTTTATCCACACGCCTGAGCATATCTGTGGTGTAGCCTCCAAGTATGTGCATATGAGGATTGAAGCCAAGCAGACATACATCCCTGACGGTCATGCTTATAGTAAGATTGTTTCTTTGGGGAATGTAGCTTATGAGCTGTGCCTTTTTTTTAACAGAGAGGTTTTCAAGTAAGTGTTCATTAAGCTGACATTTTCCGTTGTGTTTTATAAGTCCCATGATGGCCTTAATAAGAGAGGTTTTACCACAGCCGTTATTGCCAATAACAGCATTAAGCTGTCCAGGCATAAGGTCAAAGCTTACGTTATCAACCGCACAGGTGCTGCCGTAATATACTGATATTCCGTCTGCGGAAAATGTATTATTGAATAAATCGGACATCATAACGCCTCCTTTTTATTAGCTCTGATAAGCAGAATGATAAGCAGTGGAGCACCAAGAAGTGAGGTAAATATACTGACTGGCAGCTCTGATGGGGATACACTTCTTGCCAGTATATCAGCAAGTGTCAGTAAAATAGCTCCTGTGAAGCCACTTGTTATGTATGTAAATATGTCATTACGCTTTGTAAGAAGTCTGGCAATATGAGGTGCGATAAGTCCGATAAAGCTTATAAGCCCCGTAACACATATTATTGATGATACTACTAATGTAGCAAGCATTAATATGATAAAACGCAGACTTGTCACGTTTACACCTAGCGATACAGCTTCCTCTTCGCTTGTAGAGAGAATGAGAACCTGTCTGTATAACATAGCCATTATAATAAAGCCGGTAAGTGTTGTGAAGAACGGAATAGCAAGGCTGTCCTTTGAAATACCATTAAGGCTTCCCATAATCCAGTATTCGATTGAAGCAAGCTGTTTTTCAGGATCTGCGGCAAGCTTTAGAAACATAAGTATAGTCTGTGCCACAGAATGAATAGCTATACCTGCAAGCACGATAGTATAACTGTTTCTGCCAGGGACAAGATAGGCTGTGAGCAGAGTTATTATGAGGGCTGTTACAGCTCCAATAAATGCAGATATGGAGATGAATGGAATAGAAGCAGAAACCGCAACTATTGCAAGAGCAGCACCGGCACTTGCACCAGAGGAAACGCCAACGATATCGGGAGAAGCCAGAGGGTTTTTAAATATAAGCTGATATATATAACCTGATATTGAAAGCCCAAAACCGCCTATAACACCCATAAGGGCACGGGGAAGCCTGAGCCTTTTAAAGACCATAATAGACATAGTATCACCAGACAGTAAGCTCTTTAATGTGAGTGGATACTGTCCGGTAATGACAGACCATACAAGTACTACTATAAGAAGCAGTACCTGTATGACTGATAAAAGTATAATTTTGTTCCGGTAATTAGAAGTATTTTTGAACATAAATCATCCTTATTTAGCAGGTGTGAATCCATAAAAGCTTTCATAGAATTTAGTTACACATTCTTCATAGAAATCATTAGTAACCTTTTCTGGGTGAAGAACAGAGGCAATATATATGCTTCCTAAGAAGCTTGCTGGTACAGGTGAATCCCATGCTTCTATATCACCAGGAAGTTTTACAACCTTTTTATTCTTAACAGCATTGCAGTCTGCAAGATTAGCATCATTTATAACGTCATCTACTGAGTAAGTTGCATCGGCAGCTATTATAATGTAATCAGGGTTCCAGGCAAGAAGCTGTTCATATGAAATATTTGCCCAGTAAGTATCTGTAAGCTCAGAGGCTGCATTCTTTCCGCCTGCATTGCTAAGTAATGTGTTCTGATACATCTTGCTTCCGGCTGTTGAAAGAACAGAGCTGTTGCCCGCAAGATATACTAAAGGAGTGCTCTCACCTGCAAGCTTGGCTTTATTATCAGCTAAAAATGTATCGATAGAATTGTTAAGTGCATCAGAGCGTCCGATTGTGTTAGTTATTTTACCAACAAGTGTTATACATTCCTTAAGGAGCGTTGCATCCTCAGGATTAACAACAACAGCCTTGATACCAAGACCTTCAAGTGTATCTGCAGCTTTTTTTAACTTCATAGGAAGGAATACAACATCAGGTGCTGCTGCAACACAGGCTTCTGTGTTGAATTCCTTAGCTGTTCCCATATTAGGGAGACTTACAATGGATGGAGCTGCAAGCTTATAGATGTTTCGTGTATTAGCCTTAGCTTCGATTCCCACAAGCTTATCCTTTAATCCAAGTGCAAGGAGAAGACTTGTAGAGATATAGTAAGATGAAGCAATCTTTTCAGGTGCTTTTTCAAAAGTTACTGTTTCGTCCTGCCTGGTCGGTAACAGTAAGAGGGTA